>ERZ834859.347-NODE-347-length-64500-cov-13.211545_pt1 | contig 64500 bp, 52 predicted proteins | sample MGYA00519947_ERZ834859 | MGnify/ENA primary metagenome ERZ834859 (study PRJEB31850, sample SAMEA3708763) | human gut metagenome | biome: human gut; feature: human-associated habitat; material: faeces | place: China | collected 2014 ...
CGCTCAAGGTACAAACCACAAATCCGATTGAAAATAAATCCATAATTCCTTTTTTTAATTAATACTATTGTTAACTGCCACGCTATATGCCAATAGTGTGCCAAAGAAAAAACATGTAATGTATATACTTGTAAAACAGAATAATGCAATAAATCAGGAAGTAAAAGGAGAGGAGTATACCTTTTCAAAATGAAAAGAGATCAATATCAAAACAGGAAGATATTGAATAAAAGATGAAGGTGTGCCAAAATGAAATGCCCCCGAAAGTTTTTTATCTGACTTTCGGGAGGCATTTCATTTTTTAATAAGAAAGAAAATTTAATAACGAGTCACTTTATCTGTATGTCCTTTCAAATATTCAAAGCGGTTGATTAATTTTCCTAATAATTCAGGGTATTTCTCTGCTAAATTATTTTGCTGGCTAATATCTTCTTTCAGATTATACAATTTATATCCGTATCCTAAACCGATAAATTCACCATCTTCTTTACTGTATGGATTATGATAAGGAGGAATCAATGCCCAATCACCTTGGCGGTATGCATAATTAAACATTCCTTCAATAACCAATTCTTTACGCCCTTCTTGACTCTTACCCAAAAAAGCATCTAATGTATTTTCGCTGTCCAATTGATCAGGATAAGTCTGCCCCAATAATGCGGCGAATGATGCTAACAAATCCATTTGACAAATAAAGGCATCGGAAACCTGCGGTTTTACCTGAGCCGGCCAACGTAGCATAAACGGAATTCGTGTTCCGCCATCAAACATACTGGTTTTACCACCACGTAACGGACCTGCAATCTTGTGGTCACCTACCAGCTCTTCTGCTTGATCTTTGTATCCGTCATCAAGTACCGGACCATTATCGCTAGTAAAAATCACGATAGTATTTTCCGTTAATCCCAACTTATCTAATTCTTTCAAAAACTCACTTACACACCAGTCTGCTTCCAAAATAGCATCTCCACGAGGCCCCATACCCGATTTCCCTACAAAACGTTCGTTTGGAACACGAGGCACGTGTGGTTGATGAAGTCCATAATATAAAAAGAATGATTTCTCTTTGTTGATATTTACAAATTGCTTGGCTTTATTCAAGAACAATTCTGCCATCTCTTCGTCTTTCCACTGAGCAGCTTTTCCTCCCTTCTGAAAACCGATGCGAGGCACTCCATTTACAATAGACCCTGCATGACCTACACTAGGATGCATACGAAGTAGCTCAGGGTTATTCTTTCCAGTGGGTTCACCAGGAAAATTCTTCCGATAATTTACATAAAGAGGATCATTAGGATCTAGCCCTACGACTTTTCCATTTTCAAGAAAAACACAGGGCACGCGGTCATTGGTAGCTGCTTGAATAAAGGAATAGTCATATCCGATTTCTGCTGCGCCGGGACTGACCTCTTTATTCCAATCTACATTTCCGTCTCCCAATCCGATATGCCATTTACCGACCGAACCTGTAACATAACCTGCCTGCTTCATCAGTTTAGGAAAGGTTATTTTTTGAGTATCAATAATTAAGGCTGCATTTCCGGGAAGGATTTTAGCATCGACATTGCTCCAAGGATATTTACCGGTCATTACCGAATAACGACTGGGAGTAGAAGTTGCTGCTGTACAAAATCCTTGTGTGAAGCGAATGCCTTCATTGGCAATGCGATCCATTCCGGGAGTTTGGAGGCGATGAGCACCATAACAGCTTAAGTCACCATATCCCAAATCATCGGCAACTATCAAAATAACATTGGGGTGTTTATCCTTCTGTTCTTGTTGGGGCTGTAAGTTTGCAGTCATCGCAACCGTTGGCGAAAATGCACTTGCCATCAGGCCTAGAGTGTAACTGAATAATTTCATATCATAATAGTTTTAAGTGTTTTTCATTAAAGGCTTATACCGTATTCTTCTATCTTACGATAAAGCGTGGTGAGGCCTATTTTCAATAAACGCGAGGCTTCAGTCTTATTCCCTTTAGTATATTGCAGAACTTTAGTGATGTGATGTTTTTCCATAGCAGCCAGTTCAAATTCTGAATAATTTTTGCTAGTAAGCTCTTCTTGCTGGCTGTTTTGTATTTCAATGGGAAGGTCTTGCAAAGTTAATTGTTTATCACAAATAATCATACTGCGCTCTATCACATTACGCAACTCACGAATATTCCCTCTCCAATCAGCTGCTTTCAAAGCTGTCAAGAACTCCGGAGTCATTCCTTCTACTTGTTTTCCCAGTTTATTTGAAAAAAGCCGGATAAAAGTTCTCGCTAAGATTTCGATATCTTCTTTACGTTCACGGAGAGGAGGAAGATGTATCTGAAAAACGGAAAGGCGATAATAAAGGTCTTCACGGAAATTGCCTTGTTCTATTTCTTTTTTCAAATCACGATTAGTGGCGGAGATAATACGAACATTTACTTTCGTGGGCTTCGTGTCTCCTATTTTTATATATTCTCCTGATTCAAGCACACGGAGTAATTTAGCTTGCAATTCAAATGCCATTTCACCTATTTCATCTAGAAAGATAGTGCCATTATTAGCAACTTCAAATAAACCTTTCTTATCTTTCATCGCTCCGGTAAATGAACCGGCTTTATGGCCGAATATCTCGCTTTCAAGCAAATCTTTACTAAAGGCGGAACAATTTATCGCCACAAAAGCATTCTCTTTACGAAGGCTATTACGATGGATAGCTTGCGCGAAGACTTCTTTTCCTGTTCCGGTTTCTCCGGTAAGCAATACTGTGACATCAGTCGCTGCCACTTTCTGGGCTAAAGCGACAGTTTGTTGCATGCAGTTCGACTTACCTTTAATGGTTTCAAAAGAATAGGTATGCGCTTCTTCCGGTTTTGCTTTTTCTCCTATATTCTTTTTAGCTTGCTCCATGGCGCGACTAACGACAGGAATAATCTTATTGTTATCGTCTCCCTTGGTGATATAGTCGAAAGCCCCGTTCTTAATCGCCTGCACTCCATCAGGAATGTTTCCGTGAGCTGTTAATAAAATGATTTCCAGCTCGGGATAGAGCTTTTTCATAGTAAGAACCAAATCGACTCCGTGACCATCAGGCAAAAAGACATCACACAATGCCACTTGAGGAGTGTGCAGTTTCAATTGTTTTAAAGTCGATTGGCAATCAGTTGCTTGAAAGACCTCATAGCCTTCTAGTTCCATCATCCGTGAAAGGAGTTTTCGTATCTGCGGTTCGTCGTCAATTATCAAAATACTATCCATTTCCATTTTATTTGTTTCACAAAGATAGAACAAAATAGCGTCTCACAAAAGATTATTAAAAAAAATGTCCGATGAACAATTTTATATATTCTTTCGTTAAATAAAACGGAAGCTACTTCTTTATACCTCTTCACCTGCCCTATTCTTATTAATTTAAACTCTATATAAACAATGAATAAAATAGAAATTAAAAACTTATATCTTATTTTCGGTTCGGAAAAACAAAAAGCCCTTCGGATGTTGAAAGAAGGAAAAAGTAAAAATGAAATATTAAAAACTACTGATTGTACCATCGCTGTAAAAGACGCAAATTTAGATATCCATGAAGGCGAGTTCTTTGTTATAATGGGATTGTCGGGCAGTGGAAAATCAACACTGCTTCGTTGCATCAATCGGTTGATAAAGCCCACGAAAGGACAAATCCTTATCAATGGCAAGAATATTACCACAATGTCTGATAAAGAATTGTTGGATATGCGGCGCCACGAGATTTCTATGGTGTTTCAAAACTTTGGCTTGCTTCCTCATCGCAGTGTGTTGAGCAACATAGCCTTCGGATTGGAGTTGCAAGGTGTTTCCAAACAGGAACGTGAAAAGCAAGCAATGAAAAGCATGGAAATCGTCGGACTGAAAGGTTACCAGAATCAAATGGTGGGACAATTGTCGGGAGGTATGCAGCAACGGGTGGGACTAGCACGTGCATTAGCAAATAATCCTGAAGTATTACTTATGGACGAAGCTTTTTCCGCACTCGACCCCTTAATCCGCGTGCAGATGCAGGATGAAATGCTAACCATACAGTCTAAGATGAAAAAAACGATTATTTTTATTACTCACGATTTGAATGAAGCCATTAAATTGGGAGACCGTATTGCTATCATGAAGGATGGGGAAATAGTGCAAGTGGGAACTTCTGAAGAAATCCTGACTGAACCTGCTAATGATTATGTAGCACGTTTTGTTGAAAATGTAGACCGAAGTAAGATTATCACGGCAGGAAGCATTATGATAACTCGTCCGGCAGTCGCTCGTCTGCGTAAAGAAGGACCTGAAGTTTTGATTCGGAAAATGAAAGAAAGAGATATTACCGTACTTCCGGTGATAGATGAAAATGATAAATTGATTGGAGAAATCACATTGGAAGACACTGCTATTCTCCGACATAAAGGGATAAAATCCATCCAAACTGCTGTACTGAGTGAAGTACATTCCGTTACAGAAGATACTAAAATAGAAGACTTACTTCCATTGATTACCAAAACCAATTCCCCCATCTATGTGGTTAATGAAGAACGTGAATTAAAAGGATTGGTTCCTCTCTCATCCATTGTAGTAGAGATGACCGGAAAAGATAAAAACGAAATTAACGAACTTATTCAAAACGCAATCGAATTATGATAAATATCGGAAAATATATAGAAATGGCAATCAATTGGTTGACCGAAAACTTTACACTTTTTTTTGATGCAATTAATGTCGGGATAGGCGGGTTCATTGACGGATTTCAAAATGTATTGATGTGGATTCCTTTTTATATAACTATTGTGCTGCTGACTCTTCTTGCTTGGTATAAATCGGGGAAAGGAGTAGGGGTGTTTACCGTCTTCGGGTTATTACTTATTTGGAGTATGGGATTTTGGAATGAAACGATGCAGACACTGGCATTGGTATTGTCGTCCACCATTATTGCTCTGATTATTGGGCTTCCTCTCGGAATTTGGAGTGCCAATAGTCAACGATGCGATAAAATTCTGCATCCTATTCTCGACTTGATGCAGACAATGCCTGCTTTTGTTTACCTGATTCCCGCTGTCCTCTTTTTTGGATTGGGCACTGTGCCTGGAGCATTTGCAACTATTATCTTTGCTACGCCTCCGGTGGTACGTTTAACTAGTTTGGGCATTAAGCAAGTCCCCAAAAACGTAGTCGAGGCATCCCGCTCTTTCGGAGCAACTCCCACACAGCTATTGTTCAAAGTACAATTGCCTTTAGCATTACCCACCATCATGACAGGTATCAATCAAACCATCCTGATGTCACTCTCGATGGTGGTAATTGCAGCCATGATTGCGGCTGGCGGTTTGGGAGAAATCGTATTGAAAGGCATCACACAAATGAAAATCGGTCTAGGATTTGAAGGGGGGATAGCAGTGGTTATGCTTGCCATTATTCTAGATCGCATTACACAAGGATTTGGAAAACAAAAGAAAGGAAAATAAACATGAAAAGAATCTTTTATTTTTTATCTTTCCTTTTGCTGCTCACATCGTGCAGCGGAAAGAAGGATAATAAAACAATCAGCATAGGATACATAAACTGGGATGATGGCATTGCCCTGACCCATTTGGTGGAAGTGATTTTGGAACAGCAGGGTTATCGGGTGATACTGAAGAATGCCGACCCTGCACCCATCTATGCTACCATGGCTCGCGGAAAAGTGGATTTGCTGATGGATGCGTGGTTGCCTGCCACACAAGCAGATTATATGAAACAGTATGGCAAGAATCTGGAAATCCTTGGCGAGATTTATCGGAATGCCCGCATCGGATTGGTAGTACCGGATTATGTATCCATGAATTCCATTGAGCAATTGAATGCCAACCGTGAGAAATTTAAAGGGGAGGTTATCGGCATTGATGCAGGGGCAGGTATTATGCATGCCACCGATTTGGCGATAGAGAAGTATAAGCTCAACTATAAATTGTTAGAATCAAGCGGTCCTGCCATGACTGCCGTCCTGAAGCGTGCCATTGATGAGCACCAATGGATCGTAGTGACCGGATGGACTCCTCACTGGATGTTTACCCGCTTTAAACTTAAATTTCTGGAAGATCCGAAAGGTATTTTCGGAAAGGTGGAAATAATTACTGCCATTGCCCGAAAAGGCTTTGGCAAACAGCATCCGTTTGTGGCAGAGTTAATAGGTAATATACACATGACCACAGATGAAATCAGTAGTCTGCTGAATGATGTCTCGCAAAATGAATATAATGAGAAAGAAGGGGCAGAAAAGTGGGTAAAAGAACATCAAAGTTTGGTAGATTCCTGGATACCAAATTAATTCTTTTTCGGAGAGATACCAGATACCTTTATTTTAAATAATAGCAAGAATATTTTTTTATGCAATCTACATTAGAACGAATTGTTTTTATCTCTATCTTTGCATTATTATAAAATATGATATGAAACATGAATGCAACTAAATCGAAATTGATTTTTCATCTTATAGCTATCGTAACTGTAATTATCTGGGGAACGACTTTTGTTTCCACCAAGATTCTCATTCAAAATGGCTTGACTCCTTCAGAGATATTCTTTTACCGTTTTGTTTTGGCTTATATCTGTATGTGGAGCATCTCCCGCAAGAAATTTTTTGCCAATAGTATTAAGGATGAGTTTTTATTACTTTTAGCCGGACTGTGTGGAGGAACTATATATTTTCTTACTGAAAATACAGCACTGGGTATCACACTTGCTTCCAATGTATCATTAATTGTTTGCACGTCACCCATCCTGACAGCTTTCTTATCATATCTTTTTAAAAGAAATGAATCCTTTACGCGACATTTATTTTATGGCTCATTTATGGCATTAATAGGAGTGGGACTGGTAGTTTTCAATGGTAGTTTTATTCTCAAGATAAATCCATTGGGAGATTTCCTATCATTAATAGCAGCTCTAATGTGGGCTTTCTACTGCCTTATTCTTAAACAGTTAGATAGTCGGTATTCTACAGCATTTATTACTCGAAAAGTCTTTTTTTATGGAATAATGACAATATTGCCTGTTTTTTTATTTCGTCCATTGCATTGGGATATTTCCTTGATGCTACAACCTGTCGTTTGGGGTAATCTATTCTTCTTGGGTATCATTGCTTCCATGTTTTGTTTTATCTCTTGGAATGCTTGTGTAAAAGAACTGGGTGCGGTACAAAGTACTAGCTACATTTATATCGTTCCACTGGTAACATTACTTACCTCAGCCATAATTATAAATGAGAAGATTACTGTAATAGCATTATCCGGTTGTTTCCTTATATTATGTGGCGTATATTTGGCAGAAAGAAAAATATCCTTTACATTTAGTACAAAATCCAAAGTATATGAATGAAATAGATAAAATGCGTAAAAGTGAATTGGCTGATATGGAAAAGCCAGAAATACAAGCTAGTTTTATCCATGCCAAAAAGTTATTGGCCAAGATGAGAACAATGACTATTTATGATGAAGATTTTCGTCAAATATTAGAAGAATTGGTGCCGAATATCCCTATTACTTCCATCATTTGTCCGCCTTTTTATTGTGACCATGGCACCGGTATCAAATTGGGAGAACATGTATTTGTCAATTCTAATTGTACTTTTTTGGATGGAGGATATATAACTATCGGTGCCCACACTCTTATCGGCCCCAACGTACAATTATATACTCCACACCATCCTATTGATTATATTGCAAGAAGAGAAACCAAAGAATATGCTTATCCTATAACAATCGGTGAAGACTGTTGGATAGGAGGAGGAGCTATTATCTGTCCGGGAGTAACTATTGGAAACCGATGCATTATTGGAGCCGGTAGTGTTGTTACAAAAGATATCCCGGATGATTCTATTGCCGTAGGTAATCCGGCTAAAGTTATTAAGAATTTAAATTGAGATTAAACAGAGAATGGTACCATAATCTATGATCCATTCTCTTTACTTTATTATCCGATATACACATTTACACATAAAAACAATCGATCGTTCCCACCTTCGGTTTCAAAATCAATTTTATCTTCACGAGCTAACCAGCCAATGGCAGCATTTAAATCTCTGTCAGACAATCCGACCGCCTCCTTCAATTCAGAATAGCTCCATCGTTTATTATTATTTAGAAGCTGCCAAACTTTTCCGGCATTTAAGCCAATTAAATTCTTATTCATTTTGAACTTTCATTAAATAGGTTAATAATAGAATGCTTAGTTATTTGTCGTGAAAATAGCATTTTATCATGTAAAAAGCTAAATTTTATATATAAATTTCATTTAAATGACGTTATAATTTAACATTATTTTCTTTTAGATTTCATCATTTCTCATTTAGTAGTGTTATTGATAGAGATGATAAGTCCCTTTTACAAAAATCTTATCTGTCTTTATTAAGCAAAACAGAATTTTATTTGTTATTGCATAAAACAAAATAATCAATAATGAATAAAATAATACCAGTACTTGTAGCGGTAATAATTTGTTTTAGTGTGGGAGTCATGGCTTCATATTTCCAGGTTGATGCTATTCAAACATGGTATCCATTCTTAAATAAACCATCATTAACTCCTCCTAATTTTATATTTCCTATTGTGTGGAGCATACTTTATTTTTGTATGGGGATATCGATAGGACTAATATGGAATGCTAAACATAGAAAAAGGAAAATATTGAGATGGCTTTTTAGTTTTCAACTATTACTTAATTTTACATGGAGTATTTACTTTTTCTACTTTCAAAATCCGTTTCTGGGATTTATAGATATACTACTTCTTGATATATTTGTCATATATTATATGATGAAAAGTTATTCAATAAAGAAGATGAGCTCCTTATTATTTATTCCTTATATATTGTGGCTACTACTTGCCACATATCTGAATGGATATATAATGCTATATAATTGATATGTATATATTATAAGAAAGGTTCCGACTTATCACAAGCCGGAACCATCATCATTCTACATACTAACTAAAAAATTATCTTATCACTTTTCCATCTTCACTGAAGTATCTAGTAGTTTCTTCCAAACTACTAGTCAAGATAATCACTTTATAGATTCTGCTTCCATCAGCACCATAGGATAAAAATGCCTGTTTTATCATGGCACCTTCACATGCCAAAGTATCCATGATCGTTTCGGGAACATCATTCATATAGATTTCAATAAAATCGGGAGATTTCTTTACAGTTTGTTCCTTCTTTGCATCTTTTACACCTTCTGCGAATACAACTGACGTGCCTAATCCTAATACCACTGCTAATAAAACTAATACCTTTTTCATTATTTCTCGTTTTTAAATTAATTTGTTGTCGATATATAAGCAAGTTGCGTGCCAAAGTTTTGAAGATATTAATAATATATTGATAATAAGGTGTTTAATTATATATATGCTTTTGAAGGAAGTGTGGAAAAATGATTTTAGCTCTACAAAATTGTAGAATAATTCCACATATCAAGTGTGGAGTGATTTCCTATAAAACTAAAAAAGTCACTGATGGCAACAGTAACCATCAGTGACTCATCAAAGGTTGCTTTATTAAAATTGAAAAAATTTCTTTGCGTTGTTATATGCAATGTCTTCTACCATCTGATTAACGCGTTCCATTTCGCATACGGGTATTTCACCGTTTTCTATATCATTGCCTAATAAGTTACACAAAGTGCGACGGAAATATTCATGACGAGGGTAGGACAGGAAAGAACGTGAATCTGTCAACATACCTACAAAACGACTTAATAGTCCTAATAATGATAATGCATTTATCTGCTTTTCCATACCATCTTTCTGGTCTAGGAACCACCATCCTGAACCAAACTGAATTTTGCCCGGAATAGTTCCATCTTGGAAATTCCCTACCATAGTAGCAATAACTTCATTAGCACAAGGATTCAAATTATAAAGAATAGTCTTAGTCAGTTTTCCTTCCGTGTTCAGGCGATCAAGAAATTTTGCCATTGCCTTAGCCGTAGTAAATTCACCGATCGAGTCAAAACCGGTATCAGGACCGAGGAGCTTGAACATCTTGGTGTTATTGTTACGGATAGCACCATAATGAAACTGCTGAGTCCAACCTTTCTCCCAATCCATTTCGCCCAATATAACTAACATGGCAGATTTGAATTTCAATATTTCTTCTTTTGTCAACACCTGTCCGCTATATACTTTATTAAAAATAGTTTTAATTTCAGCATCGGTATAATTTTCAGCATAGAATTCTTCAATGCCATGGTCAGATAATTTGCAGCCTTGTTCTGCAAAGAAATCATGGCGTTTGCGCAAGGCCGAGACCATATCATCAAAAGAAGAAATAGTAACACCGCTCACTGCCGATAGCTTTTCCATATATGTGCGAAAATCACTAGGAACCTCTACTGCCATAGTTTTGTCAGGACGCCATGTAGGAAGCATTTTTATTTCGAAACCACTTTCACGTGTTTTAATATGATATTCCAAAGAGTCAACAGGATCATCAGTTGTACAAACCGTTTCTACATGATAACGGCGCATCATACCACGTGCAGAGTATTCTGGTTGTTGCAGTTTCTCATTACATTCCTCATAAATTTCGCGGGCAGTTTTCGGATTTAATATTTTATCAATACCAAAAGCTGTTTTTAATTCCAAATGGGTCCAATGATACAGTGGATTGCGAAAAGTATATGGAACTGTTTCAGCCCATTTCTCAAATTTCTCCCAATCAGAGGTCTCTTTACCGGTACAATAACGTTCGTCCACTCCGTTGGTACGCATGGCACGCCACTTATAGTGATCACCTCCCAACCAGATTTCGGTCAGTGACTTGAACTGATAATCATCGGCTACCATTTGAGGAATAAGATGACAGTGATAATCAATAATGGGCATTTTAGCTGCATGTTCGTGATATAATTTCTGTGCTGTTTTTGTCTGAAGCAAAAAGTTTTCATCCATAAAGTTTTTCATAAGTAGTCTTTTTAATATCTATATAATTGTTGTTTATTTTAACCTGTATCCAAGCATGGTATTTGAAAAGATATACAAGAACGTTTATTTAAAGTTATCAACTGTTATCGAACACGAAGTTAGAAGTTTTATTTGAAATAGCAAAATGATTCGTATATTTCAGCTGATATTTAAATATTTTAAATGATTACTGTTTGAATAGTAAATAAAGAAATATTATCACTTAATGCTGTTATGTAGTACTATGAATATACCATAAATTATCATAACCTTTACAAGGTGTAAATAATTTCTATGGGGAAGTTTGGTTATTTAACCTAATCTCCCTATTTTTGCTTAAATCAAATACGAAATAAAATGGAAAAATACGAATTCAGAACCAAGCAACCTTTGTGGGTATGGATACCGATAGCTTTCATCCTTATATTTGCAATAATATATGTAGGTATGACAAAAAAGTATGAATTAGGAATTATATGGCTGATTTATGCTATCATTACATTCTTGGCCGGTCATTTTACTTACACTATTACGCCAAACTATTTTATATATAAACCCGGATTGGGAAAAACAAGGAAATTCCCATTGGCTAATATCACAGAAATAGAGAGAAAAATGTCAAAGAATGAAGAAATAAGATCTATTATAGTAAGATATTCTGAGGATAAAATTTATCATAATTTTTTTGAGATTAAAGGACATAATGTTAATGTTAAAGCCATTTTAGATGCTATTCAGGACTATTATCCTACCGTTCTAATTCGTTAATGATAATTATCAAAGAAAAATAAAGAAATACCGATTTTGTTAAACTGATATAATTATAAATACTAAGAAAACTAATATCTATGAGAAAGTTATTATTTTCCATAGGAACATTATTATATACTGTTACCTGTATGGGAACATCGAAAAAGGAGTTACCCAATATTTTATTTCTTTTAGTGGATGATATGCAGCGGACTTGCATTCATCACAATGGTTGTGAACAAGTAAGTACACCCAACATTGATCGTATTTATCAAAATGGTATCTCATTTCATTCTACTTACACCAATGGCTCGTTGGGAGGCGCGCTTTCTATGCCTAGTCGTGCCATGATTATGACCGGTAGAGGAGTTTTTCAGATAGTAAAGGACGGACAAGTGATTCCTGAGCAACACGTTACATTACCCGAACTGCTGCGTCAGCATGGATATATTACTTTCGGAACCGGAAAATGGCACTCGGATTTCGCATCCTTCAACCGCTCTTTTTCTAACGGGGAAAATATATTCTTCGGAGGAATGCACACTTATGAAACAAACGGCCATGTAGAGCCTCGCCTGAATCATTATGATTCTAGTGGAAAATATCGAGAAAAGTTTACCGGAGATAAATTTTCCTCTGAAATGTTTGCTGATGCAGTTATTGCTTTCCTAAAAAAACAGAAGAACGGCAAACAACCGTTTTTTGCTTACGTGGCCTTTACTTCTCCTCATGATCCTCGATTGAAACATCCTGACTACGGTAAACATTATGAAGCGGATACCATTACATTGCCTATCAACTTTCTGCCGCGTCATCCTTTTGATACGGGAGATATGAATGTGAGGGATGAAATATTAAGACCTGTACCGCGTACTGAAGAAGCCATAAAAAAGGAGATAGCAGATTATTACGGTATGATTAGTGAAGTAGATACTCAGATCGGTCGTGTATTACAGGCACTGCAAGAAAGCGGACAACTTGACAATACGATTCTGGTATTTGCTTCTGACAATGGTTTGGCGGTAGGTCAACACGGTTTGTTAGGCAAGCAGAATTTATATGATCACAGTGTTCGTATTCCTTTGATTATTTCCGCACCCGGAATGGAGAAAGGGACGCAACGAAATGTATATTGTTATCTATCGGATGTATATCCTACCCTATGTGATTTAATAGGCATCCGTCCGTCTTCTTCCGTAACGGGAAAATCATTGCTGCCGGTGATGAAAAAAGAAGAAAATACGCATCGTGACCATCTCTTTCTTGCCTACAACAGCATTCAGCGCGGTCTTGTGAAAGACGGTTGGAAATACATCATTTATAATATTAAGGGAGAGAAGAAAGAACAGCTTTTCAACTTGAATGAAGACCCATGGGAAATGGTGAATCTTGCAGAGATGCCGGCTTATGCTTTCTTGAAGAATGCTTATAAACGATTACTGAAGGAAGAAATGAAAAAGAACAATGATTTCTGTAATCTGGATGATTTCTATTGGTGGGGTAAACCAGGAATGATTTCCTGGGACGAATCACTGAAACTTTATGTAGAACCCTAATCAGGTCGGATACACTAACCTCAACTTTGGGAATGTGTCAAGAAAAACGACCTATCCCACCGTCAGCTGTAGGGGCAGGGGTTGCCCGAAGACACAAAACAAACTGTTTTCGGGCGAGCGAACCTTGTCCCTACAAGCTAAATGACAGCATTATCCACGTTTTGACCCCAAACTAACAATCATCACTAATATTATCGTTTGCACAATGTCTTAAAATCACAATAAGTACATTTCTCTACAATCTCCGTTTGAGTAAAAGGTATTTCCGGGTTAAATATATCCTCCAGCAACACTTGCAACCGCTCTCTGAATTCTGTTTCATATATGCTGAAGTCTTCCACAGGTTCTTTGGGTTTACGAGATTCTCCCATTTGAATAACCGGAGAGTAAGTTTCTGTCGCTGCCCGATGAATATAAAGCAAGGAAGGAGCGACCTTTAATGGCTGTTTCCGACACATAATGGCAGCATAAAGAAATGTTTGGAACACATAGTTGGAGCGTTTTTTAGCCGGCGTGAAGAGGGATTCCACGTTGGGAGGAGTGTCCGCATCACCACCGGTTTTATAGTCTACGATTCGCAATGTACCGTCTTTGCTGTCCAAACGGTCAATAATACCTCCAATACGCGATTTTATAATACCTTTCGGAGTCTTAATTTCGATATCCTCCTGCACAGGCTGTTCGGAACCCACGAAAGTAAAGGGCGTATAGCGCAAATCATTCTCCAACAATTGTTTCAGATACCTTGAGATAACAGCAGAATTTATTAACTGCACACCATTATATTCAGGCTTTTCATCTTGGGATACATTAAAGAACAGTTCTTTAAAAGCAACATCCACATAGTCTTGCAGTTTTACCTCATTATGAAGAAGTGCCTCCAATGTCTCTTTGTCAATTACATTGTTATGGGCTGTCAAATCTTTATAAATATTCTCGGCTGCCAAATGGAAAATACTTCCGAATGTGGCAGAGTCTATTTCTGCACTGACTTGCTCAGGAGCTGAAAGTTCGGCTACATAAATATAATAGAATTTCAGCGGACAATCCAAATAATAATTAAGTGCCGAGGGAGAGAATTTGGCTTTTTTATTAATACGAATATCAAACACGTTTTGCATCTTTCTCATTACTTCCGGTGTTTTGGGGATAGTAATGGAAAGCGTACTTTGTGGTGATTGTCTTGTTTCCAAATATTGACGTATAATGGGGTGAGGCCATTCAATCAAGAATTGTAACATAAAGCGGCTCCATTCTCCACGATTAAGTCCATCAGAACTGGTATTGTATAATAAAGTAACTTTTTCGGCACGTTGCAGCAGTCGATAGAAATAATAAGCATAAACGGCTATCTTGTGCTCAATGGTAGTCATGCCAAACGCTTTACGTAAATTATAAGGTATGAAAGAAGAATCTCCTCCTGATTTGGGTAACTGACCTTCATTAACCGATAACATGATCAAATGGCGAAAATCCAAGTTACGTGTTTCGAGTACTCCCATTATCTGCATCCCAATGGCAGGCTCTCCGTGAAAAGGTATATTGGTAGCCGATAACACTTTAACCAACAAACGCCGTAATGTTTCCGGCCGAACTGTCAGTTCTCCTTCTTCTATTAAAGTACGGAATCTGCTGACTGTGGTATATGCCTTAAAAAGTGACTCACGATAAAGGTCTTCTTCAGTTTCATTTCGATAAATACCGGCTATTTGCTGCAATATTTCAGATATACGGAGACACAAACTTAGGTTACTGCCGGATGGCGGAGTGAATAATAGAGTAAGAAATTCATCTCTTTGCAATTCACCGGGTAGCGGATAAAAACGATTGTGCTTGGTCAGTTCTTTTTCCAATGATTCGGAATTGGAACTCAATTGGCGAGTATAAGGATGTTTCAGCAGAGTGACAACCGGTAGGTATGTATAACGTCCGCTATGTTGGTTATACCCGTGAGTATGCAACTCCAGCAATGATGTAAGAAAGCTATATACAGGGGTTTGAGATAGAGGGAATCCCATAGTAATATTCACATGCTTTACTTCATCAGGCAAGGAATGAAGCACAGGTTGAAGTAATGCTTCGTTACAAAGGACAATAGCAGTTTCCTTTTCTTGCTTTGTCAAGTTTTCACGTATCCATGCAGGCAGATAACGGGCTTGTGCATTTTCGGTAGGCGCGGCAATATAATGGATCTCTTTGGGACGTGCTAGAGTATTAAATAACTCAGCAGGCAGGGGAGAAGGAAAATCACGCAAATTGCGGCGAATAAATTCTCCGGCTTCATGAGGATATGGTTCGTCAGCATTCACAAAAGAGTGAGAGCTCATGTAAAACTCATCATAATCCCAATAAAAAATTGCTTTTCCTGCTTCTTGCAACTTTTTAAATAAAGTCTGCTCTACTTTATTCAGTACATTAAAACCTATAAATACATATCTTTCGTAAGGCAATGCCTCTACATCCAAATGTTCAATTACATGACGGTAAAGCATTCCTTCGTATGCAATTCCCCGGGATGAAAGTACTTCGTGAAATTTTTTGTAAATATTCCCCAAAGCATCCCACATGGAGATGAATCGCTCTTTCAGCACTGTGCGGTGCTCAATAGAGAAATTCTGAAAAAACTGTTGGATAGCTTCTTCCTGCTCATTGTTGAGGAAGGTATAATCATCCATGATATTTTTCAGGTCTTGCAGATTAGTGAACAAGTTATCGGTGTCCACCATATTTTTATCAGCATCATCAAAATCACTGATAAGCATCTCCCCCCAAAAATAGAAATCATCCAAAGTTTCTTTGCTTTGAGTTTCGTGAAGGAATACTTTATAGAGTTCGCATACCAACTTGACCGGATCGCCCACTTCCCATGTAGAAAGGCTACGGAAAAGTTCACTAATACTCACATAAGCCGGTGACCAAATTGGTGTGTCCGACTGTTCCGCCAAATGCTCATTAAAAAACAAACCGGCGCGTTTGTTAGGAAATACCACAGCAGTATGCGCCAAGTCACCTTGAGTGCGATTATACAAATCTGTTGCTACGAGTTTTAAAAAGCTTTCCATGATTATTTTACCTCCACAAATTCATTATCAAATACATACCACAAATATCCACGGATATTCTCATATCCCATGTCGGACAACAAGTTCATATAATCGCGTACCTGCTTATTGTAATCGGTGCGTTTCTTTCCAAACTTAAAATCCACTACTACTACTTTACCGTCTTTCATCATCACACGGTCGGGACGACGCGTTTGCAATTCTCCCTTCTCCTTATATATAATAGCACATTCATTATAAAGCTCCCAATTCCCGGAATACCATTCTTTCACCAATGGATGATTCAGAGCCCATTCGGTCAATTTCTTGATTTGTCTCTCTTGCTCAGCCGACTCAATTATTCCTTCAAAACGAAGTCGTTCGATGGCAGAAGGGATATCATCTTGCGTGCGAATCACTGAAAACAGATTATGCAATAACTGCCCCTGACGAATATACCTCTCTCCGGTTTCTTCTTCTCCACGGATAAATTCGGCAGAACGGTTAGACTGTTTGAACTCGATGTTGCTCTCCAGTGATTCTAAATGAAGAGGGATTTTTTCAGGATTCATTAGTAATTTATTTTTTATAATGCCATCCGTTCTCTTTTCTTCTGATAAATAAAGCGTTCCCATTTCATACGCAATATTATCAGTATCGGTATTATCTTCTGATTTTTCCAAATGGCTGCTGTCATGTTCATGTTGTGGAATACTTATCTGTCCCATAGCCTGTTGCAACAGTTCCGAAACAGTCCCTTTCAGTCCGTCTTTACCCCAAATGATAAGATTCTTCTTGGCACGGGTAAACGCAACATAAAGCAAATTCAGGTTGTCCACCCACAACTGCAATCGCTCATTCAAATACTCTTCCCTGTAAATAGACTGCTGCATGGCTGTGGAGTAATTGACAGGAACGATATCGAGATTGTTAAACGGTGTCACTTTGGGTGTACACCATATCAGATGTGTCAAACTGCGTTCCTTTTCCATATTCCAATCACAGAAGGGAAGAAGCACTGTATGATATTCTAATCCCTTTGACTTATGAATAGAGATAATCCGAATACCCTCTACTTCGCCTGAAGGTATTGTTTTCTGAGAGAGTGTCTCCTCCCAAAAAGCGATAAAGGCAGACATCTCCGAAGAATTATTTTGTAAATATTCCACAACAGCATCAAAGAATGCACAAAGATAGGCGTCTTGTTGTTTGATGCGTGACATCTCAAACAGACCGAACAATTTCTCCATCAGTTCATACAGTGGCATTAATCTCAGTTTCTTCTGCTGTTCGATAAAAGAGACCGGTAAATACTCATCTATATCATTCAGTAACAGCGTGTTCAAATCTATGTTGTTCTTCAGTATTTCATTTTGATAAGCTGCGGCAAGTTGTGCTTTTGCAATGCGATTCTCAGGGTTGGACAGATAGCGCAACCCATCCATTATCATACAGATGGCCAATGATGCATTCAATTGAAAAGCTTCATCCGATACTATTTTATAAGGTGTATTCTTATCAAAATAATCGGCCACCAACGGAATGGTTTTATTCTTTCGTACCAAAATGGCAATATCCTTCAATTGTATACCTGCCGTTACCAATAATTGAGTCTCATTTGCCAATTGCTGTAAAGTATCCTCAACATAAGCCATCTCTTCTTTTTCGGTCAGGAAAGTTACTTTCACATATCCTTCGTCCGGGTCTTTATCCTTTTCCTGGCATACATCGACATATGCTTCTTTCAAATCTTTACACTCTTCTCCTTGTTCTGACTTATAGATATCATTTAAAGTATGGCAAGCAGCAGTAAATACCTTATTATTGAATTCAATAATATTTCCTGCACTCCGACGGTTGGTGGTCAATGTCTTTACATTAATGGGAAATGACTCAATATGGTCTTTCAGCCCGTTCAAGATTCCCCAGTCTCCATTACGCCAGCGATAAATAGATTGCTTCACATCTCCTACAATCAGGCTGTTTTCTCCTTGCGAAAGTCCTTCTAACAGTAATAAACGGAAATTATCCCATTGCATTCGGGATGTATCCTGAAATTCATCAATCATCACGTTACGAATAGTGGTTCCTATCTTTTCAAACACAAAAGAAGAGTCACCGTCATGTACCAGATTATGAAGTAATACATTGGTATCCGAAAGTAGGAAGCGATTGTTCTCGTAATTCAAGCGGCGTACCTCTTCATCAATATTTGCCAACAACCGTACATTATTTATATAGCGTAAAGAAAGCTGGCAGGAGTTGACCAACATGTTATTCTTATTTCGGAACTCTTCTGCTGTTTGCAGCAAGGGGATAAGTTCCGCAGCTGCCAGTTCGGTAATGGCGTTACGGCGAGGCGAGCTTTTGGGAGACCAGTTTTCAGGAGAGGCAAGATGTTTTTCCACTGTTGCATTGCGGAGGCTGTCATCCAACTTTCCCATCTGTAGTTTGCTGAAATAGCTGGATACCCCTTTACTTTTATTGGCCAGATTATCTATAGCCAGACCGTTGCTTTCCAATATCCCGAAAAATTGGTCGGCAAAACCTTTCATCTGTTCCAATGCTTCCGTTTCGATAGCTTGCAGTGTGCGGCGATAGTTTTTGATACAGTCTTTATCCTGCAACTTTCGGCGCAGTCCGTCACCTTTTTCTATATATCCTTCATCAAAGATATTCCGTCCGAAGTTCTTGATTTCTCCTGATACATTCCAACGTTTATCGTCAGCAATACGTTCCTCGATATACTCCAATAGCCAATAAAGAACAGGAGACTGACGGTTAAGCCTTTCAATCATTGAGTCCACCGCATCACTCAATACCTCCATATTGTTCAATTCAATCGTCAAGTTGGCTCCTAATTCCAGTTCTCGTGCCAAATTACGCATTACCGATTGGAAGAAAGAATCGATAGTTTCCACTCTAAAACGACTGTAATCATGTATCATCAGATGGAGTGCTTTACCGGCTGCCATGCGAATCTGCTCTTTGGGCATACCAAGCTCTTCTGTTATCTTCTCCAGATAAGCCTTGGAGGATTTATCGTTTATCCAAATTCCATACAGTTGACTCAAAATGCGTTCTTTCATCTCGGTAGTAGCCTTATTCGTGAAGGTTACTGCCAAGATATTACGATAAGCCCGGGGATTCAGTATTAATAATTTTATATATTCTACTGCCAAGGTAAAGGTTTTTCCCGAACCGGCAGAAGCTTTATAGACTAATAATTCAGGGGAATTCTTCATATTGCTTTTTTTAGTTGCTGCAAAGAAAATATAAAGCAATGAAGTATGCAATTTCTTCTGCAGTTTAATTCCGTATAAAGCCTCCCTAATAATACTTCTTGTTCTACCGGATAAGGAGTTTCAAACAGTTTTATGCTGATGAAACAATAAGAGTGAAAGAAAAACTATTCTTTTATATCCTGATATAAGAATCTTTTAATACTTTTCTTTGCTGTTTTTTCGAACTCTTCGGGATATAGTTTACAACGTGTAATTTGTGAGTAAGCAGGTAGTTGCTTGTTTAATTCAATGCGATTCTCCTCCATAGCTCTTTCAATGTCGGCGTGTTTGAGTCCATGGGCAAAGGCATCATCATTATCAGGATAGACCAATGCCACTAATTTATCTTGTTGCAAAATAACCAAAGATTCCGATACGTATGGCATATTGTTAAGCTTTGACTCTATTTCCTCGGGATAAATATTTTGCCCGGAAGCGGTGAGCAACAGATTCTTACAACGGCCTTTGATATAAATGTGTCCTTCGGAATCAATAATTGCCATATCTCCCGTGTGCAGCCAACCGTCTTTATCAATCACTTGCCCGGTGGCTTCTTCATTTTTATAATAACCTAACATCACATTAGCTCCCCGGCAAACCAATTCACCCGGTACTTCTGATGGGTTGGAAGAAAGTACTTTAGCCTCCATACGTGCTGCTACCGTACCGCAAGAAGCTTGCTTTAACTCTGTCCAATGATTATGGCAAATAATAGGACCGCACTCAGTCATGCCATATGCAATGGTATAAGGAAAATTAATACTACGGACAAATGCTTCGACTTCTGCATTAAATGGAGCTCCTCCAATAATTATTTCTATAAAATTCCCTCCGAACACTTCCATTGCCTTCTGACGTATCAGTTCTTTTATTTTGTCACTGATAATGGGGACATGAAGCAAAAGTTTGCCTAATTTATTGTCCACCTTGGGTAAGATGTTTTTCTTGAATATTTTCTCCACAATCAAAGGTACACATGAAATGACCCTTGGGCGAATTTCGGCAAAAGATTCTGCAATGATTTTAGGTGACGGCATACGGGTAAGAAACCACAAATGTGCACCAACGGTGAAACCGTAAAGGAAATCAAAAACCATGCCGAATACGTGTCCCAATGGGAGCATGGACACGACACTATCACCGGCTTTGATTCCGATCTTTTCTTTACAGTACAATACATTTGAAAGGATACTGCGATAAGGGAGCATCACTCCTTTGGAATATCCGGTGGTGCCCGATGTATAATTGATTATTGAAAGCTCTTCAGGCGAAGTCTCTTTTCGGTACGATACATTCTCGGGGCGAAAACGACATGGATATTTGCGGCCGAACATTTCGTTAAGATGTTCGCGGGCATAAGTCAATTTCTCCGAACGGGAGACTACCAAGCCAAAGTCCTTTAATTCGATAATACCTTCTAAATGGGGCATTACCATTTCATTCAGGTTTTCCCACACTTGATCTCCTGCAAAAAGCAGCCGTGCTTCCGAATGGTTGACAATATTATGCACTTGATCGGGCTTGAATTCATGTAAAATGGGTACTACCACACCACCATACGTCATAACAGCAAGAAAAGTAACAGTCCAATGGGCACTATTACGTCCGCAAATGGCTATTTTATCTCCTTGCACGATGCCGGCATTCTCCAGCATAATGTGGATTTTCTCTATCTTTCGGGCGACATCCCGGTATTGAAGCGTAGCACCTTTATAGTCAGTCAGGGCATTCAAATACCAATTTGCCTTTATGCTTTGCTCTATAAGAGCGATAAAACTCTGTTCTAATTCCATGATAACTTTTGCACAATTTATGGCCAAGTGTGCGCAAAAGTAGTAAAATGAGCCTATGAGACAGGAATACACAATAGCTTTTTACATTAATTTAACGACATTCACCCGGTTTTGTCCTTTTCTTCATCCTCTTTCAGAAGGAGAGGCTTAATAATAAGTCTTTTTTCACTACCAGTGCAATGTTTATTTCACCTTTTTCTACATAAAATCAAAGACGGAAGGGGAGATGGCAGTATTATTATAGCTTGCATCCTTTGTTTGCAGCATGCGTCCGCCGGGGGTAAGGAATAGCTGATAAATAGCATCAGAATTATCCATATTTACCTGTATGACATAGACAGCCGGTCGTTTGGGGAACTCGATAAAAAAGACATTTTGTACCGTCCATTGTGAAAAGGAACTGAATGTAAACGCATTATAAGCACCGGGAGGCAGTTGGTCTGCAGTTTGCAAATCGGTATTCGTCATTACCCATTGAGCATTGATATTCATCCATACCTTTGTGTCGAATCCATTTTGTATAAAATCAGCCGTATGATAGTTTCCCTGTTGCGACCATTCGACATCAGCAGCCAAAGGATATATCTTTTTTAATGCCGAATAAAAGGCAGAAGGCGTAGCAGCAAGACCTGCCTGTAACCACAAGCAAGTGATAATCAGGATATAATATTTTGTTTTTATCATAATACGATACTTGTCAAATACAACAAATAAAACAGCAGATATTCTTTTTTTGTTTATGGGAAACTAAAATATAATTTAATTCGGCTCTATATTCATTAGAAATTATATCTTTGCACCCCAATTTTAAACTATGAACAAATAATGGAAACATACGATATTTACTTCAGAGACGAACAAGACTCAGCCAATAAGGGATTCAACTTGAAGAACAAAGAGAAAGCTATTCGGATGGCAGAAGATATGCTGGCAGAGAAAAAAGGTTATGTGAAAGACTTTCCGGGAGGAATTATTTCAGTTATAGATAAATCGACAAAAGAAGAGGTGTGGTCTAAGCCGATACCAAAGAATTAGGAAGATATATTTTAGGCACGGAATACACGAACTTCATAAAAAGAGAACCCGTAGCTTCCGTGCCCGATATTACTTATTATTAATAGAATAATTGTTCAGGCTTGATAGGAGTGAATTTCTCCTGATCTGCCTTGCGGATTGAGATAGAAGCATCATCCCACAGTGAAGGCCATCCACCAATGATGTGTCCAAGGAACACTACCTTCAATTCGTGCAGACCTTTAGCCAATGCGACTGATTTGTCATTGCGTGAGAAACGTTTCACTTCGCCCTCATTGCTGATAAGAAGCTTACCGTCAATCCATACTTCATCATTGTTTGTGGTGAAGTAATAAACACCATCTTCAGGAATATCTACATATCCGGTAGCGATAGCACCGTATTGTTTTACGCCACGCATACTTTCGGTAGATTCCACCTGGCTGCGTATATCACGAAGAGATTTCACTGTCATTTCTTTCCATTCTGTTGCTTTATTCAATTCACTTGCTTTAAAGAATGTGCCGTCAGCCATCTTCATCTTCAGCCCCGGAGTCGTTTTTTCAACTACTTTGGCAGGAGCCAATGCCTGTTTTTCTACAGTGATATTACGAACCGGACTCATTTTTCCGGAAGGAAGAACTGTACGAATCTTTAGGGTAGTGGTTTCTGTCACTTTAATCGGTTCTGTGTATTGAGTAGACAAAGGTGTCGGGTCAGTACCGTCCAGCGTGTAAACCATCGTTTCGGGACGTGTCGTTTTGAATGTCAAAGAAGTGGAATCAACAAAAGCCACAAAGTTACAAGATCCGTTCGGTTGTTCAGGTTGCGGAATATGGTAATTGACATCATGACCATCCAAACGCACATAAGCATTGTTGATACGGCGTTCAAAGTCTTTGTAATCCTTTTTATCCAACGGAGTCCATGCAATTTCAGAAACAGCCAGCATACGCGGATACATACGATATTCCATAATGTCGGTATTGTACATATATTCCGACCAATGATTAGCCTGTACACCTTTAATATGTTTATCTTTACCCAAAGTGACCAATGTATCGGGCACCGGATTGTAGCTATACACTTTTTCCAACAAGGTGTAGCCACCGATACTTACCGGTTCGATCTTTGAATCTCCCTGGAAGGTATCGAGATACATACCGTTTCCGCCCGGAGTCATAATAGCATCGTGATCCTGCAAAGCAGAAGCAATACCTCCGGCTTCGCCGCGCCATGACATTACAGTAGCCTCAGGACTTAAACCACCTTCAAGAATCTCATCCCAGCCGATAATTTTCTTGCCGTGTTTAGCAAGCATTTTCTCCATGCGCTGAATAACGTAACTTTGCAAACGTTCTTCGGCCGTGTGATTTTTATCCGTTTTCAAACCTTCAGCCTTGATGCGTGCCTGACAAGCCGGACAGTTCTTCCAGCTGCTTTTAGGACATTCATCACCGCCAATATGGAAATAAGTACCGGGGAACAACGGAACCATTTCTTCAACAACATCTTCCAGGAATTTAAACATGTCTTCTTTTCCCGGACACATTACAATATCTTCCACACCCCAAATAATACGTGGAGTGGTGGGCTGACCTTTACAAGAAAGTTCGGGATAGGCCGAGATGGCAGCCAGCTCATGTCCCGGAGTTTCCAATTCTGGAATCACCGTAATAAAACGTTCGGCAGCATAAGCTACTATATCCTTTATTTCCTCCTGTGTGTAAAAACCGCCATATTCAGTACCCTCTCCATCAATACGCTTAGAGCCTATTTCTGTTAACTTGGGATATTTCTTGATTTCGATTCTCCATCCCTGGTCGTCGGTAAGATGCCAATGAAAAGTATTGATTTTGAACAAAGACAATACGTCAAGTTGTTTTTTCACATTTTCCACCGGAATAAAGTGACGGCATGGGTCAAGCATCATACCACGATAAGCAAAACGTGGAGCATCATCGATACTTACGCAAGGTGCACTCCATTCGATGTTTTTGACCACTGAAGGACTCTCCACTTCGGCAGGCAGCAATTGCAAAAAACTTTGCATACCATAAAAGACACCCTGTGGAGTCTTGGCCAGGATTTTGACACCTTGTGGAGTAACATCCAATCGGTAACCTTCCTCGTTTATCTCCATGGCAGGATCAATGAGAAGAGAAATTCCGCCATCCTTCTCTGCATCAGCTATTGCAAAATTAAATCCTGTAGAATTTTTCAATTTGGCTGCGAAGAACTCTGCAATAGTTTTGGCTTCCGGTGTAGGAGCATAGAAAGAAGAACTGGAAGACAATAGGAAACGACCTTCCTGTTGCTGCAAAGAAGCCGGCATCGGGATGATGTTTATCCCTTCGTTGTAACTTCTTTCCGGTGCGGTTTGTGTACCGCATGATGTAAGTAGACCGAGAGTAGCGGCTACACACACCGTAGTAAAAAGTTTTTTCATGTAAGTGAAATGTGTTTAAAGGTTTATTTTGGGCAACATGCCCTATAACATAATTATCGGACTAAGATAGAGCAAAATTAGCTGATTGCCAAATTATGCATCGGATATGTAACAATTTAGCAGTAAATAATGGGGATTTTTAATAATAATAGTTATCTTTGTGAGGCTGACTTATGATAAAGCAGCTTTCAGGCTATGAGAACATTTCTTTATTTTTTTATTAAAATCTTTTATTATGAAAAAGTACATGGCAGAAATGATTGGTACAATGATTCTTGTACTGATGGGATGTGGAAGTGCAGTGTTTAATGGCGGTTGCGGAACCCCCGCCCAAGTATTGATGGTAGCGATGGCATTTGGCCTTTCGGTAGTGGCGATGGCTTACACTATCGGTGGGATTTCGGGTTGTCATATTAATCCCGCAATTACGTTAGGGTGTATGTTGTCTGGGCGTATGAAAGCCAAAGAAGGCATCATGTATATGGTATTTCAGGTAATGGGAGCATTAATAGGCTCTACAATTATCTGGATACTGACTTCCAACATTGACATGAATTATGCTACAACCACAGGAGCCAATGCTTGTGCTCCGGGAGTGAGTCTCATCGGTGGTTTGATTGCCGAAGTCATCTTTTCTTTTGTATTTGTGTTGGTTGTATTAGGAACCACAGATGCAAAGAAGGGAGCCGGGAATTTGGCCGGTCTAGCTATCGGTCTATCACTTATTTTAGTACATATTGTTTGTATCCCCATCACAGGAACATCTGTCAATCCTGCCCGCAGTATTGCTCCGGCGCTCTTCCAAGGGGGTGAAGCACTATCTCAACTATGGATATTTATCATTGCGCCGTTTGTAGGAGCTGCTTTGGCGGCAGGTGTATGGAAAAGTGTCGGAAACAGCAAATAATTGAAGAATAAAAGAGTTACATTCGCATGGAGTTGTGCATACGTATGTGCAAGCTTATGCGTACTTTCGTGAGGAAAACACTTGAAAATGTCTTGCTTTATATTAATTGGGGATAGCTTATGAAAGAATATGTGACTGACAATAAATACATTACATGGAGATTTTAGGACCAAGTCAAAAAAGTGTGCGGGCATAATATTTTGAAAGAAAATCGGGTCACTTATTATTCTTGGGGACTTAAATGTCATATCACAAACAAAGGGAAGAATAAGCCGTTTCCCAAGGTCGGTCAAGGTCTTTTAAACGGAAGATTATTACAGTCTGCGGCAGTGGACCGTACAGTCCACTGTAGCAGACTGTACGGTCCACTGTAACGGACTATACAGTCCGCCGCCGGAGACTGTAGTAATTCGACGGACAGACAGGCATAATCGAAAGGACGAAAACGCTTGGCCCGGCTAATGAAACGACGTAGGAAGTTCAAAAAACGCATGCAGGGGTTGAAAACCGGAGGAGACAACATCAGGGGACAGGTGTTTGATCGATATGCTAAATCCTCAAGAATAATGACCGGACCCTTATCACCCGCAGAGTTTTCGGATTGACCCGATTTACTTCAATATCGGTTGCTGTTTCAGGGAATGTGACAAATAAAAATAGGACGTAGATACCTACGTCCTAAATGTTGTTTTGATAAAATTTTTAAATTCCCTGATAATTCTTTCTGCTTTTTATATAAAGCAACAGGGAAGGGATATTGTGGAGCATGCGAGACTCGAACTCGCCACCTTTAGACTGCCAGTCTAACGCTCTAGCCAGATGAGCTAATGCCCCGGTTTTGTGTTGCAAAGATACACATAAAATTGAAATCACAAAATAGAAACCTTATTTTTCTTCCAATTATTTTAATATAATATTATTTCTCCTCTATGAATGAACAAAGAATCATCCATTCTGTTTATGAGGTTCATCAGGTGAAGCAACTATCGAGTTGCATATCTGATTAATTTAATTTTTTGTTCATAATAGATGCCCCGGCTTGCGAGAAGTCGGGGTATTTTTATTACATTTGCAAAAACGTATCTGTTTAATGTAAACAAATAAAATTAATATGCTGATATATAATACCACTTATCAAGTAGCAATTGATGATGCACGTAACTTTGTCATCTGGCTTAATGAATGCTATATCCCCGAAGTAGAAAAACAAGGATTGCTTCAAAGTCCGCGCCTTACTCACATCCTCAGTCATAAAGAAGAAGACAGTGAATGTTTTTCACTGCAATGGGAAGTAGAAGACAGTGCAGCCTTACATCACTGGCATACCCGGCAAGGTATGAAGCTTAACGAAGAAATGATGAAAGTCTTCAAAGACAAAGTGGTAGGATTTCCCACCTTAATGGAGGTTATCAAGTGATTCAGCCGGTTAAAGAGAAAATAATTCTGGGTATTGACCCCGGAACTACCATCATGGGTTACGGATTGCTGAAAATAACAGGTACCAAACCGCAAGTCATCACCATGGGAGTGATAGATTTACGTAAATACGATAATCATTATCTTAAGCTTCGTCGAATCTTTGAACGTGTTATCGGCATTATTGAAGCGTATCTGCCCGATGAACTGGCCATTGAAGCTCCCTTTTTTGGAAAGAATGTACAGTCCATGCTAAAATTAGGGCGTGCGCAAGGGGTAGCAATGGCTGCCGCACTAAGCCGTGACATCCCCATCACCGAATATGCTCCATTAAAAATAAAAATGGCTATCACCGGCAACGGACAAGCCAGTAAGGAACAGGTGGCGGATATGCTGAAGCGTATGCTCCATATTCCCGATAACGAAATGCTACCTTTTATGGATGCTACCGATGGACTTGCCGCAGCCTATTGCCATTATTTGCAAGCCGGAAGACCCACTCTTGCCAGAGAGTATTCAGGATGGAAAGATTTTATCAATAAAAATCCTGATAAAATAAGGAGATAAACAAAAAAGTATTGGTAAGTAACAAAATATAAATTTATGAATGTCAAACACGTTATTTGGGCATCGATTATGTCAACCACCATCAGTTGTCAGTCTGTAAAGAAAGAATATACATCTTTTGAAGAATATCCTATCCCCGAAGGGAAGTTAGTGGAAATGGAGTACTCGCCAATTGAAACCAAGTTTACACTTTGGGCACCTACAGCTGAAGAAGTGCGTGTATTGTTATATGATTCGGGCAACGAAGGTTCTGCTTATCAAACTCTGTCGCTTGAAATGGGAGAAGATGGTATTTGGAATACCTCTATTAAAGAAGACTTAAAAGGAAAGTTCTATACTTTTAATGTAAAAGTAAATGGTAAGTGGCTGGGAGATACCCCGGGCATTATGGCTAAAGCAGTGGGAGTAAATGGAAAGCGTGCTGCTGTCATTGACTTGCGCTCCACCGATCCTGAAGGCTGGGCGAACGATGTACGTCCGCTTTTAAAGGACTATGCCGACATCATAGTATATGAAATGCATCATCGCGATTTTTCTTTGGATTCAGTTTCGGGAATTCGTAATAAAGGAAAATTCCTTGCATTAACCGAATTAGGAACTACTACTTCGCAGGGTGAAAAAACCGGCATCGACCACCTGAAAGAACTGGGTGTCACACACGTGCATATTCTTCCTTCATACGATTATGCATCTGTGGACGAAAGTAAACCGAACAAGGCACAATACAACTGGGGCTATGATCCTCAGAACTATAATGTACCTGACGGTTCTTATTCCACCGATCCTTATAAGCCCGATGTGAGAATCAAGGAATTCAAGCAGATGGTGCAGGCCCTTCACAAAGCAGGTATCCGTGTGGTACTCGACGTGGTTTATAATCATACTTTTAACACTGAGGAAAGCAACTTCGAGCGTACGGTACCCGGTTACTTCTATCGCCAAACAAAGGATGGTAAACCGGCCAACGGTTCCGGCTGCGGAAACGAGACTGCCAGCGACCGTGCCATGATGCGTAAATATATGGTGGAGTCTGTACTCTACTGGATAAACGAATATCACATTGACGGCTTCCGATTTGACCTGATGGGTATTCACGATATTGAGACAATGAACGAAATCCGTGCTGCCGTAGACAAGATAGATCCATCCATCTTTATTTATGGTGAAGGATGGGCCGCCAGCGCTCCCCAGCTTGATCAAGAAGAACTTGCCATGAAAGCCAATATATACAAGATGCCACGTATTGCCGCTTTCTCCGATGAAATGCGCGACGGTTTGCGCGGTGGTTGGGATGATGACCGGAAAGGTGCTTTCTTGATTGGCCAACCGGGGCATGAGATGAGTATAAAGTTTGGATTGGTGGGAGCAGTCAAACATCCACAAGTAATAAATGATTCGGTGAATTACAGCAAAGAACCGTGGGCGTTACAACCGACCCAAATGATAAGTTATGTCAGCTGCCATGATGATATGTGTCTGGCAGACAGACTAAAAGCTACGATGCCGGATGCAACGGACGAAGAACGTGCCTCTCTGCACAAATTGGCCGAAACTTTTGTCTTCACCTCACAAGGTGTACCTTTTATTTTTGCCGGAGACGAAATGATGCGAGACAAGAAAGGAATACATAATTCTTACAATAGTCCTGATAGTATCAACACAATTGATTGGAGGAACAAGACGATACATCATGATGTTTTTGATTATGTGAGAGAGCTGATAACATTGCGAAAAAATCACCCGGCTTTTCGAATGGGAGATGCCGATAAAGTACGCCAATACATGGAATTCCTGCCTGTAGAAGGCAGCAATTTGGTGGCCTTTATCCTGAAAGATAATGCTAATGGCGACTCATGGAAAAATATTATCGTGGCGTTCAACAGCCGTAAAGAGCCTGCCAAATTATCTATTCCGGCCGGTCGCTATACAATCGTTTGCAAAGATGGAAAAATCAAGCAGTCGGGAATGGGGCAAGTATCAGGTAATGAAATCATTGTACCGGCACGCTCTGCAATGATTATTCATCAATAAAGTATATTCTTGATTACCTAAGATAAAATCAAAACGACAATAAAGATGGAAAAGACATGGAGATGGTTTGGAAAGAATGATAAAATTACTCTTCCCATGTTGAGACAAATCGGAGTAGAAGGTATTGTGACTGCTCTTCACGAAATTCCCAATGGTGAGGTGTGGCCTTTGGAGGCTATCCTAAACCAAAAGACATATATTGAGACTTATGGTCTGCGCTGGTCGGTGGTAGAAAGTTTGCCGGTGAGTGAAGCCATAAAATATGGCGGTGCCGAGCGTGATAACCTGATAGAGAATTACAAGAAAAGTCTTATTAATTTAGGCAAGGCGGGAGTAAAAACAGTCTGTTATAACTTCATGCCTGTTATCGACTGGATTCGTACAGATTTAGAGCATCTTTGGGAAGATGGAACATCATCACTCTATTTTGATAAAATACGTTTTGCATATTTCGACTGCCTGATTCTACAACGCGCAGAAGCTGAAAAAGACTACACGGTAAATGAATTGAAACAAATGTACGAATTAGATAAAGTCATTACCAATGCTGAAAAAGAAGAACTTGTAGATACCATCATTATTAAAACCCAAGGCTTTGTAAATGGAAATATCAAGAATGGGGACAAGAACCCTGTTGACACATTCCATCATCTGTTGGCACCCTACAAAGGAATAGGCCGTGACGCCCTGCGCGAAAATTTACGTTATTTCCTTCAAGCTATTATGCCCGTATGTGATGAATATGGCATCAATATGTGTATTCATCCAGACGATCCTCCTTTTCCTGTTCTTGGTTTGCCACGCATTGTAACCTGCGAAGAGGATATTGCCTGGATACTGCATGCTGTAAACAATCCGCATAACGGGCTCACTTTCTGTGCCGGTTCGCTCAGTGCAGGACTGCACAACAATGTACCTGCTTTGGCGCGAATGTTTGCCCACCGCACTCATTTTGTACACTTGCGCAGTACGAACGCTTTTCCCAACGGAAATTTCATTGAAGCCTCCCATTTGGGAGGCCGTGCTCATATCATCGAACTTATCCGTATCTTTGAGAAAGAGCGTCCGGGCGTTCCCATGCGTGTAGACCACGGGCGTATGATGCTCGGTGACACCGACAAGGGATACAATCCCGGATATTCGTTTCACGGTCGCATGATGGCATTGGCCCAGATAGAAGGGATGATGGCCGTTGTCAATGACGAATCAAAACTTGAATCCTAAATTGACATACATACTCACTTTATCGGCATGGTTTGCGTAGTTGATGGATGCTTCCAGCGGACCAAATATACTATCCAATCCATAGCCGACTCCACAGCCGAACATAGTTTTCTCTTTCAGTAACCCACTCACTTTATGACTGCTCAGCGCATAATTGCCGGTCAAAGTGACATAATGCACACTTCCCATTCGCTGCCGGAACTTTATCGTGCCTATCAATAACGAATTATCCATAAGTTCTACATTATTTATTCCCACAAAAGGCAACTGCTGTTGCAGGAAGCGTGACGGAACATCTCCACCCATGGCATTCAATTTGGAGTAGGGGATTTCCTTTCCAATGAGAAAGCGTCCATATACGGAAGGAAGAATCGAGAAACGATTGGTCAGCCGCATTACCCCTTCGCAATAACCTTTGATAGCAGAGAAAGGAGCATGGTCATTATATTGTGTAAAATTATCTGTATAGAGTGAATAGGAAGCACGCGCCGAGATACCTCGTGAAGGGAAATAAGCCTTATCAAATGTTTCGTATTCCATTTGAGCAAAATAACTAAAAAAATGCTCATTGTCTGTCGAGTATTGCTGAGTGGTACTTCCTTCCTGATAAAGAAACTTATCATAATCATAATACTCATAACGGAGACCAATACCGAAACGCACATTTTTATACCACACATCCGAGAAAGCAAACTCTGCCTGATGATAACGGAAAGTAGAATTGTGTGTGCGGTCGCCATAATGATAAAAATTGACGTCATTGTATTGGAACAGGTAGGACAGCCCGACACGTTTCAGCGGAGCCGGTTCCCAAGCATAATTAATTCCGGCAGTATAACGTTTTCCTAAACGTCCCGTAAGTGATAGCGTACTGGGCAATTTCCCTTTGAAATTACTGGTTACGTTTATTAATAAACTGGCTATTTCTTCCGAGTCGAAACGAATGCCGACATTTAGTTTGTTTTCATACTTCTTACTTAACGTGTAATTCAGGTTATAGCCACCTCCCGGGGCTTCAGGCAAATTATAAGTCGCCCCCGAATAGCCCAAATTGGCCGACAGAATAGCAGTAGCTTCCTCTATCCGGCGAATACTTATCTCGGAATTTTCTTTAAGATCGCAACGCTTCAACAACCATTTTTTGTCTTTCTCATCAAGACCGTCAAAAGTAATTTCTTTCACATATACCTTTCGCTCAGGCGAGTAGGGATAAGAAGGAATCGGTTGGGGCATATAAGTACTATCCAGCCCCAACTGGCTTTTCAGAGCCATTAATGCACTATCTTGTGCCATGGCAGCTTCTTCGCCACGCATTATCAGAGTATCGATGGCGGAGGGAGTAAAACTGGCGGCAGAATAACCCTCTACGTTTACCTTAATATAAGTAGTCGTTTCTTTCAGATTCTTCTTATATAAATCCTGCCCCATGAGATTCACCAATTGCCCTAATATGGCACCGGCACTATTTAATTCTCCGGCAGGCTTAAGTTCACTTTGAACATCCACCCCGATAATTAAGTCTGCTCCCATGGCACGCGCCACATTTACAGGATAATTATTTACTACACCACCGTCTACCAGTACCATACTGTCTAGCCTGACCGGAGTAAAGACTCCGGGGATGGCCATGCTGGCACGCATAGCAGTGGCCAATACACCTTCATGAAAATTAACCTCATTGCCATTTACAATATTCTCGGAAACACAGGCAAAAGGAATAGGCAACTTATTAAAATTGATGGAGTCGTGATAACCGATAGTAAGCTCACTGAACAAGTTGGCAAGATTTTGCCCTCTTATCAGTCCACCGAAAACTTCGGCTTTTACCCCTTTACCGAAAGGAATAGAAAACACATACTTTTGTGAGGCATCGCGTTCAGATAGATTTTGTTCACTTCTCGGTATCTTGTCGCTCAAAAGGAAAGTCCAGTCCTGACGGCGTACCATGCTGTCAAGTTGCTCGGGAGAATAACCGATAGAGTAAAGACCACCGATGATAGATCCCATGCTGGTACCTACCACATAGTCAATAGGAATACCGGCTTTTTCTATAACTTTCAGAACACCGATGTGCGCCATGCCTTTAGCGCCACCGCCACTTAGCACCACACCCACTTTCTTACGGTGGGCAGGCCGAGGCTGTGCCTTAAGAAGAGCAGGTATAAAGAGTAGACAAACTGCCATTGTTGTCAATGAAGAACGGCTGAATCGTTTCATGTTTATTTTTCTGTATTTAAAAATCTTTTATATAAAAACAAAAACTGTGCAAAGATGGTTTAATCTTTCGGGGAATGCAAGTCTAATTGTTATAGTTATTGGTCGATTTCCTTTTTTCCTTCAATTTTTCAATCCTCCTAAATCGAACCGATAAATTAAACGAACCAAACAAATGCTACATGAAGATTGCGTTTTTGCACTTTAAGAGAGCTGAATGAAATCACTTTCTTAAAAAAACAGGCTATAAAACTTTCTATCTAACTAATTTTCTTGTAAATTTGCAACTTAATTTTTGGGAGACTATGTCTTTGCCCGATTTACAATTTAGAGAATACAAGAAAAACGATATAGATTATGAGTAAGAAATTTGCTGAACACTCGCAACTCAACCTATCACAGGTCAATAAAGATGTGCTGAAAAAGTGGGATGAAAACGATGTTTTCGCCAAGAGTATGACAGAACGTGAAGGATGTCCTTCTTTTGTCTTTTATGAAGGACCTCCCTCAGCCAACGGTATGCCGGGTATTCACCACGTAATGGCACGTACTATAAAAGATACTTTCTGCCGCTACAAAACCATGAAAGGTTTTCTTGTCAAACGTAAAGCCGGATGGGATACTCACGGACTACCGGTAGAACTGGGCGTGGAAAAAGCACTCGGAATTACCAAGGAAGATATCGGAAAAACGATTTCTGTGGCCGAATATAACGCAGCCTGTCGTAAGGATGTGATGAAATTTACAAAAGAATGGACAGACCTTACTCATAAAATGGGTTATTGGGTAGATTTGGATAATCCATACATCACTTATGATAATCGCTATATTGAAACTTTATGGTGGCTCTTAAAGCAACTATATAGCAAGAATTTACTGTATAAAGGATATACCATTCAGCCTTATTCTCCGGCAGCCGGAACAGGACTGAGCTCTCACGAATTAAATCAGCCTGGATGTTACCGGGATGTAAAAGATACTACTGTAGTGGGGCAATTCAAGATGAAGAACCCGAAACCCGAAATGACGGAGTGGGGTACTCCTTACTTCTTGGCATGGACTACTACACCATGGACTTTACCCTCAAACACCGCTTTGTGCGTCGGTCCCAAAATCGATTATGTAGCTGTACAAACATATAATGGCTACACAGGTGAGAAAATGACAGTAGTGCTGGCTAAACCATTGCTTTATGCTCATTTTAACCAAAAAGCAGAAGGACTGCCTTTAGAAGACTACAAACCGGGAGACAAGTTGATTCCTTTCAAGGTGGTAGGTGAATACAAAGGCACGGATTTGGTAGGTATGGAATATGAACAGCTTATTCCATGGGTGAAACCGGTAAACGTAGACGAAAACGGTAATTGGGAAGAAGCTGCCAATCAAGCATTCCGTGTTATCCTTGGTGACTATGTGACTACGGAAGACGGTACAGGTATCGTACATATCGCTCCAACATTCGGCGCAGACGATGCTTTTGTGGCACGTGCAGCAGGCATACCTTCATTGTTTATGATTAACAAAAAAGGTGAACCTCGTCCGATGGTAGACTTGACAGGTAAATTCTTCCTGCTGGATGAACTAGATGAAAAGTTCGTAAAAGAATGTGTGGATGTAGAACAATATCAAGAATATCAGGGGCGCTGGGTGAAAAATGCATACGACCCTCAATTTACTGTAAATGGTAAATACGATGAGAAAACTGCTGCCTCTGCCGAGACACTGGATATTTACATCTGTATGAAAATGAAGGCTTCCAACAAAGCATTCAAGATAGAAAAGCATGTACACAATTATCCACATTGCTGGCGTACAGACAAACCGGTCCTTTATTATCCGCTGGATAGCTGGTTCATCCGTTCTACTGCTGCCAAGGAACGTATGATAGAACTCAATAAGACCATTAACTGGAAACCGGAATCTACCGGAACCGGACGTTTCGGCAAATGGCTGGAAAACCTGAACGACTGGAACTTGAGCCGTTCGCGCTATTGGGGAACTCCGCTTCCTATTTGGCGTAGCGAAGAAGGTGAAGAAATCTGTATCGGTTCTGTAGAAGAATTGTACAATGAAATAGAAAAATCGGTTGCAGCCGGTTTCATGACAGAAAACCCATATAAGAAACTGGGATTTGTGCCCGGACAATACGATAAAGAAAATTACGAAAAGATTGACTTGCATCGTCCGTATGTAGACGATATCGTATTGGTATCTGCTTCTGGTAAACCGATGAAGCGTGAAACCGACCTTATCGATGTATGGTTCGATTCAGGAGCTATGCCGTATGCGCAGCTGCACTATCCGTTCGAAAACAAGGAAATCGTAGACAACCGCTCTTATTATCCGGCCGATTTCATCGCGGAAGGTGTTGACCAGACTCGTGGATGGTTCTTTACTCTGCATGCAATTGCTACTATGGTATTCGACAGCGTAGCTTATAAAAATGTAATCTCTAACGGATTGGTACTCGACAAGAACGGTAACAAGATGTCGAAACGTTTGGGTAATGCGGTCGATCCATTCGAAACTATCGAGAAATTCGGTTCAGACCCACTTCGTTGGTATATGATAACCAACTCTTCACCTTGGGATAACTTGAAGTTCGACAAGGAAGGAGTAGACGAAGTTCGTCGTAAATTCTTCGGTACCTTATACAATACATATTCATTCTTTGCATTGTATGCCAATGTAGACGGATTCTGCTATGCAGAAGAGGAAGTACCGATGGATGAACGCCCGGAAATCGACCGTTGGATTCTGTCATTACTAAACTCATTGATTAAAGATGTAGATGCTTGCTACAACGATTATGAACCGACAAAAGCAGGTCGTTTGATCAATGACTTCGTAAATGATAACTTGAGTAACTGGTACGTACGTCTGAACCGTAAACGTTTCTGGGGAAGCAGCATGTCAACAGATAAATTGTCTGCTTACCAGACATTGTATACCTGCCTCGAAACAGTAGCCAAACTGATGGCTCCTATTGCTCCGTTCTATGCAGACCGTCTTTATATGGATCTGATTGCTGCAACAGGACGCGACAATGTGGTATCTGTACACCTTGCCAACTTCCCGGTAGCCGACGAATCACTTATTAATAAGGAATTGGAAGCACGTATGCAAATGGCCCAAGATGTAACTTCTATGGTATTGGCTTTACGTCGTAAAGTAAATATCAAAGTTCGTCAGCCACTGCAGTGTATTATGATTCCGGTTATCGACGAAGCACAGAAGCTTCATATCGAAGCTGTAAAAGATCTGATCATGAGCGAAGTCAATGTGAAAGAAATCCGCTTCGAAGAAGGAGCATCGGGCATGTTGGTGAAGAAAGTGAAATGTGACTTCAAGAAGCTGGGTCCGAAGTTTGGCAAACAGATGAAAGCCGTAGCTGCTGCTGTTGCAGGAATGTCACAGGAAGCTATTGCTGAATTGGAAAAGAACGGTCAGTATACATTCGCACTCGAAGGTGGAGAAGCTACCGTAGAAGCAGCTGATGTAGAAATCTTCAGTGAAGATATTCCGGGCTGGCTGGTTGCCAACGAAGGCACACTTACTGTAGCTTTGGAAGTAACTGTTACCGATGAATTGCGCCGCGAAGGTATTGCCCGTGAACTGGTTAACCGTATTCAGAATATCCGCAAGAGCAACGGTTTTGAAATAACAGATAAGATAAATATCACTTTATCTAAAAATTCAAAAACAGACGATGCGGTAAATGAATATAATAATTATATTTGCAACCAAGTTTTAGCAAACTCACTGGAACTGGCAGATGAAGTTGCAGAAGGAACAGAACTGAACTTCGATGACTTCTCATTATTTGTAAAAGTGACAAAGTTGTGATATGAACCTATTCACTCAGTCTTCGGACTGAGTGAATACTATTATTAATTTTAAAACCTAATTACTATGGCTGAAAAAACGAGATACTCTGACGCAGAACTTGAGGAGTTCCGTGCCATTATTATGGAAAAGCTTCAATTGGCTGAACGCGACTACGAGAAACTGAAAGGGAGTATAATGAACACAGACGGCAATGACACTGATGACACATCACCTACCTATAAAGTATTGGAAGAAGGTGCAAATACATTGTCGAAAGAAGAAACGACTCGTCTGGCTGCACGACAACTTAAATTTATTCAGAATTTGCGTGCCGCACTGGTGAGAATTGAAAACAAAACTTATGGAATTTGCCGTGAAACCGGTAAATTGATTCCTGCTGAAAGACTTCGTGCTGTACCGCATGCTACATTAAGCATTGAAGCAAAGCAGCAAGGAAAGAGATAATATTTTTAAATTGACAATTGATAATAGACAATTGGCAATTTCCATGCAGACAAGAGGTATGGCTTGATTGTGGATTGTTTAATTATCAATTGTCAATTGTCAATTTAAAAAGAACGTATGAGGAAATTTCTGACACAAGGACGTCTGGCAACCCTAATCGTAATAGCGGTATTGGTCATTGACCAGATTATCAAAATTGCAGTAAAAACCAATATGTATCTGTACGAAGACATACACATTGCAGATTGGTTTCAAATAAAATTTGTAGAGAACAGCGGAATGGCTTTTGGACTTGAAGTCATATCTAAACTATTTCTTACTTTATTCCGCATTGTTGCCGTAATAGCTATTACCTGGTATCTTCATAAAATAATCAAAGTTCATCGTTATGTAAAAACAGGATTTATTGTCTGTCTGTCACTGATTCTTGCCGGTGCATTGGGCAATATCATCGACTGTGTATTTTATGGAGAAATATTCAGTGCCAGTACACCTTCCGAAATTGCTACCTGGGTACCTTTGGGAGAGGGATACGCAGACTGGTTACATGGGAAAGTGGTAGATATGTTCTATTTCCCAATTATTGATACATTCTGGCCCGATTGGATGCCGTTGGTAGGAGGAGACCGCTTTATCTTCTTCAGTCCTATCTTCAATTTTGCTGATGCTGCTATCAGCTGTGGTATGATTGCAATGCTGATCTTTTACAGCAACTACTTGAGCAAAGGTATAAACGCTAACGAAGACAAAGAGAATGAATAAACGTATCAGTCAGATTGCTATGCTGGCCCTGTTGACAGGAATGATCAGCTGCGGGAAAAAAGTTCCTAAAGACATCATTCAGCCGGATGCAATGGAAAATCTGTTATATGATTACCATTTGGCATCTACGGTTGCTAATGATTTGCCTTATTCCGATCACTATAAAAAGGGGGCATATTTGAAATATGTCTTTGAGAAACATCATGTCACAGAGGCAGAATTCGACTCTTCCATGGTATGGTATACTCGAAATAGCAAAGAATTAGCAACTATTTACCAGAATTTGCAACAGCGCTTTGAAGCTTCAGAGCTACAACTGAAAGCACAGGGTAATCGGCAAGGAACACAGACTGCTGTTTTCCTGTCGGGAGATACTGTAGACATCTGGCAGGATCGTTCTTTATATTGGCTGTCCGCTTCACCGCTTACTAACAAGGTGACATTCGACTTGAAGGCTGATACAACTTTCAAACCTAAAGATGCAATTGCATTGATGGCTGATTTTCATTTTATGTCTCAAGCAGCTACAGACAAGGCTGTCATGGCTCTTAACTTTTACTTCGACAACGATAGTGTACAGGGATTGACCCAAACAGTGTCGGGTTCGGGAACACAACGCTTGTATTTGCAACCGGATTCTGCTTATAACATAAAAAGCATCAGTGGTTTTATTTATTACACTGCCGGACAGAATTCGAAAGGAAGTGTATTGTTGAATCAAATTCGACTGATGCGCTATCATGATACAGGCAAAGAAAGCACTGACAAAAAGCCAAAGGAAGTTGAAAAGATTGCAGCGAAATCAATTGAAATGCAAGAAAGCAATAAAGAAGTAAAGCAAAAAGCATCTGAAAAAATGAAACCAATGAAACTCCAGAAAATGGAGAGTGTAGAATAAGAATGAGAAAGATAGCTACACACCGGGTATATGATGCGGAAAGCGGAAAAATTTCTTCACAGCAGGTCGTGGAGTTGGACGAACAAGGATATGTATTAAAAATGTATTCCTTTTCTGAGGAAATACATTATACCGAATGGCTGGGAGATCTTATAATACTATCTCCTTTGGAATTGCCCAAAATTCTTCCGGATGAGAGCTTTTCTCATTTTAAAGAACGTATTGCATCTCTCATCCAATCAGGAGGAAAGGAGAGGCCTAAAAGAGCCTATTGGGTGACTCCTTTCAATGTTTCTGAAATGGAATTTACTTCAGATACGCATGTGATAGTATGCAAGTCTATATAGAAAAGAATCCCGACATTGAATTTATACATATGAAATGTACAGATCAATGTCGGGATTCTTTTTTATTTACTCCTTTATCTGATAGGAAAAAGCCTTAAAAAGAGGTTTGGTTTGCTGAGTTTCTGTATCGAATCCAAACCAATATGAAACAGGGGTATCTTCTGTAGCAGACAATAGGCACAAACGCATTCCTTCCCGATATTCTCCGTACACGGTTTCCCAGTCGGAAACAGGATACACATATTTGGTACGAACTCGTGATGCCGGCTGTTTTTTCAATGACATACCACCTTCTATCCAGGCAAGACTGACAGCAGTTTCGTATTGAGGATACTCAGCTTTACAGAATTCATATAGAATCACTCCACGTCTCTCCAGTCCAAGAGGTTGGTCAATAACACCGATGGCAGTAAGATGCGTTAGAAAGCGGTGAAGGAAATCAGGCTGTTCAACAATTAACCTACGGGCAACCGGTTGCCAGACTTTCGCATTATAAAATCCGTCCAGCAATCTGGAAAGCAAACGTGCAGTCTGAAGTTCATCCGCACTGATTTCATTAGTTTGTAATACCTCATACGGTGGAAGAGGAGAGTAACAAATACCCAATTCTGCTGCTCTTGCCCGCATTTCTGTTCCCGGCAACAGTTTCAATGATTCAAGTTGTATTTCTCCAGCTCCATATTCGGCAAGTGTACGTACATCTTCAAATATTTCGTCCAGGCGATAAAGCGGAAGGCCGGCTATCAAATCGGCATGCGTTTCCATCTGAGGCAACGAACATAAAAATTTTAATCCTTCTAAAGCATCTTCCAATTTACCGGCACGGCGGCTTGTTGTCAACACCTCCTGACGTAAACTTTGTATACCTGCTTCCAGATGAAGTAATCCGTAGGGCATTTGTTTTAACTCTTCTTTCAAAGCATCAGAAAGAAGCGCCGGATGAATTTCTAAATGAAAGTGTATATCAGGATATTGACAAAACAAATTCAGCAATGCTTTGGCATGACGAATATTATAATTAAAAGTACGATCCAATACCCGGATATTCTTTATTCCGTGCCGATGAATTTCTTCAATACGGCGTCCAATTGCTTCTACAGACAGGTTTCTGACCGGTTTTTCCCCTCCACTGACACAGAATGCACACGTATTAAAACATCCTCGTGTAGTTTCCAGCTGCACAAAAGGCTTCTCCCAATTGAAAAAACGGCTTTGCTCCGGATTAACCAATGTATCAAAAGCCAAAACCTTTGCCAAACCATTGTCTCTATATACATGCAAAGAATCGAGGTAACATATACCGGAAATAGAAGCCCATTCTTCCGGCCTGTTCCAACACATCAGCCATTGCGGTACTACTTCCTCACCTTCACCCCGGAATACACAATCTACAAAAGAATTACGGCGGAGAAAATCTTCATTATCTCCCAAAAACTCCGGACCCCCCAATGCAATGCAACATTCCGGCATCAGCGCTTTGACCCTTGAAAGAATGTGTAAAAGCATTTCGTGATTAAACAGCCAACAAGTAGCAGCTACAATATCGGGATGCCGGCGATAAATTTCTCCTGCTATCATACCAGGATTTTCATTAATAGTAGCCGAAACAATATCCCATTCCCATGCAGTGTTATTCGCAACCTGTGCATGGATTGCAGGAAGCGCAAGAGAGGAGTGTGCGTAAGAGCTGTTCAAGTCAAGCCAGAGTATTTTCATATTCGTATAAAAAGAAAAAAGGATTTGTCGAAGCCATAAGACTCCGACAAATCCCTATATTAGTGATAAGCTATTACAGTAAGTACTGTGAACTGATAGATTCGTTAGTCATCACGCGGCGGATAGTTTCAGCAAACATATCTGCGATAGAAAGCTGTTTAACTTTTGCGCAACGGTTTGAATAAGGAATACTGTCTGTAAATACCATTTCTTCCAACTGTGAGTTCTGCACACGTTCTGAGGCAGGACCTGACATCACACAATGAGTGGCAATTGCACGTACAGATGTTGCTCCGGCTTCTTTCATGATGTCAGCAGCTTTTGTAATAGTACCTGCAGTATCTACCATATCATCGATCAAGATTACATTCTTATCTTTTACATCTCCGATAATCTGCATAGAAGCTACAACGTTTGCTTTTTCACGAGTTTTGTGGCACAATACCAAAGGTACATCCAAATACTTGGCATAAGTGCTGGCACGCTTAGAACCACCTACGTCTGGAGTTGCAATTACCAGGTTCTCCAAATTCAGCGACTGAATGTATGGAGCAAAAATGGTAGATCCGTACAAGTGGTCTACAGGAATATCAAAGAATCCCTGAATCTGATCTGCATGCAAGTCCATAGTAATCAGACGGTCGATACCTGCTACACTCAGTAAGTTAGCAACCAATTTAGCACCAATTGAGACACGTGGTTTGTCTTTACGATCCTGACGAGCCCATCCGAAATAAGGAATTACAGCGATGATACTTTTTGCAGATGCACGCTTGGCAGCGTCAATCATCAGCAACAATTCCATCAGGTTGTCTGAATTAGGGAACGTAGACTGAACCAAGAATACATGTTGACCACGAATTGATTCTTCGTACGATACGGCAAATTCGCCGTCTGCAAAATGAGTAATGTTCATGTTACCCAGCGGGCAGCCTAAACTATTACAAATTTTCTCTGCGAGGTATCTCGAGTTTGTACCCGAAAATACTTTAAAAGGTGATGTTTCGCTCATTGTATATTATAATAGATATAATTTCCTTAATTTTTCTGCAAAGTTACGCCATTTCTTTAAGTCATACAAATGTTAATTAGAAAACTTTAAACGATTCCTTCATGTATAATTAATCAGCCAATCGTTTTAGTTTTCTAAAATGCGTAATCAACTCCTGATAATTAAAGTCGACATTGGGATTAAACTTATTCCAGATATCACCAAGTACAGCAACTCCTCCAAATCCAAAATCTTTTATTTGCAGGATATTGTCTTCATTTATACCTCCCAAAGCTATTACCCGTTGATCAATAATGTCGGCCTTGACCGCCTTTCTGATCTCTTCTGGTGTATAATTCGATTGATAACCTTCTTTGGAAATACTATCGAATATAGGACTGAGAAATACGTAATTAAAATCTTTCTTCCGTTCCTCTACCTCCTGAATAGAATGACAGGAAGTACTGATATGCCCTGTATAATTAAGAGGAGGGGTAGGATTACGATGATTTAAATGAATTCCTTTCAATCCGTATTCATCCTTTAAGTAAAAATGACCGTGCACAACGATTCTTTTTCTGTATTTTTCAGGAATCAGTGTCAACAATCGTTCTGCATAAACCGGGGCTGTATCAGGTTTACGCAAATGAAGAATATCCAGTCCTTCTTCAAAGAGAGAGGTAATAATTTTGTCTTCTTCTACGAAGTATGTAGGCGTTGTTATTAATATTAATTTCATTGGAAATCTAAATTGTGGCGCAAAGGTAGCAATAATCCTAATCTTTACAACAAAATCAGATAGCTTTCAAGTGTCTTCAGGTCGATTTGCCATAGCTTTCCGCTCAGAACTTCACCATAACCGCAAATAATCTTTACGACTTCATTGGCTTCGGCGCATCCTACCAGTCCGGGAGTAACTCCTAAGACTCCTTTGGGAGGGGCAGGTATGGAAAGCATCTCTTGTTCATCGGGGAAAAGGTCGCGATAGGTCTTTCCTCCCTGATAATTGAATACAGATACTTGCCCGTCGAAAGCACGGATGGCACCATATACATAGATTTTTCCCAACTGTACACACGTATCATTAATCAGATAACGGGTTGCAAAATTATCGCATCCGTCTACAATGATATCGTAATCGGAGAAAATTTGAAGTGCATTGTGTGAAGTAAGACGTTCCGGATAGGCTTTTACCTGAATATTGCTGTTCAGTGCTTTCAAGCGTGTACATGCTTGTAGTGCCTTGGACATACCGACTTCATGCTCCGTATAGAGCACCTGACGCTGAAGATTACTTACGCTTACTACATCGTCGTCTATCACGCCCAGTGTGCCTACTCCTGCTCCAGCCAGGTAAAGCGCGACAGGGCTTCCCAGTCCTCCTACACCTACAATTAAGACACGGGCCTGTCTTAATTTTTCTTGTCCTTCTTCTCCTATCTCAGGGAGAATCATCTGACGATTATATCGTTCCATAATCAATCTTTATACTGGTATTAGTATTACATAAACAGTCTTTCTGACTGCATAAAGAACAGATTAGAAGCGGAGATTCTGTATTGGCAGATAATCCTCGCTTCTGATAAACTGTAAATTTCAAGCAGTTAGAAACGGTCGAAGGAAGCATCCCAATCCTTCCATACCGGTTCACGTCCTAACTTACGCAAGGCACTTTCTACTTCTACGGCAGTACGGTCGTCACTAATGTGGAATTGTTCCAATGCCTGCGGATAAGTATAATAACCTCCGGGTTCGGTCTTGCTCTCTGCACTCATTGTAGTTACCCCCAATGTCGCCATATTGTCACGGATGTTCGCCGGTTCGCGGGTAGAGTAGGAGATATCCACATCGTGGTCGAAGATACGCATTGCAAAAGTCACCTGTGCCAGTTCGCGGTCGCTCATGATGACATTGGGCTGGAAGCCTTCGTTTTCTGCCGGACGCATACGAGGGAAGTTTACACTGTATTTGGTCTTCCAGTAATGCTTCTGCAGATAACGCAAGTGACGGGCCATCATTGTAACATCAGTACGCCAGTCTTCCAGACCAATCAATACTCCCATACCTATAGAGTGTACACCAGCCTGTCCCATACGGTCGAATCCATCTACACGCCATTCAAATTTTGATTTCATACCACGCGGATGATAAATACGATAACGTTCGCGGTTGTATGTTTCCTGAAAACAAATGACTCCATTCAGCCCATGGTTGACCAATTCGGCATATTCTTCTGCCTTAAGCGGCATCACCTCTATCTTGAGGTTGGAGAAATAAGGCTTCGCCAAATCAAGCGCACGAGCCAGATAAGGAACACCTGCTTTTGCAGGATTCTCTCCAGTCACCAGCAACAGATTCTCAAAAGGGCCCAGTTTCTTGATGGCACGATATTCATTCTCTATCTCTTCGGGTGTAAGAATGGTACGAGCCATCGGGTTACTGATATGAAAACCACAATATACACACGAATTGGTGCATGAGTTTGTCAAGTACAAAGGGATAAAGAGCGACATGGTCTTACCAAAACGCTCTTCGGTATATTTGCGGCTGAGTTGTGCCATAATCTCCAGATACGGTTCTGCCGCAGGTGATATCAGCGCCATGAAGTCGTCAATGTCACAGCGCTCTTTTGTTAAAGCACGACGTACGTCGGCTTCTGTTTTCGAATAGATGGCATGGGTAGTGTCATCCCAACTTATTTTTTCTAATTCTTCTGAAAACATAATGTAATTTTAGTTTACAGTCAATGTCGTGTAGTTTATTACCGGTTTACTTCCTTTAAATCGCGTGAAAGTTTCATGGCGCAGAAGTTCGGTCCACACATGGTACAATATTCTCCATCGGTATGACGGCCTTCGTTGAAATATTCCAAAGCGCGGTCCGGATCGAGTGACAGATGGAACTGGTCTCTCCAGCGGAATTCGTAACGTGCTTTCGACAAGGCATTGTCTCTGACCTGTGCCCCCGGATGTCCTTTGGCAAGATCGGCCGCATGAGCTGCAATCTTGTATGTGATGACTCCTGTGCGTACATCTTCACGGTTAGGAAGTCCGAGATGTTCTTTCGGAGTCACGTAGCAAAGCATGGCAGTTCCCAGCCATCCGATTTGTGCAGCTCCAATGGCCGAAGTAATATGGTCGTATCCCGGAGCAATGTCTGTAACCAGAGGGCCCAGAGTATAGAAAGGTGCGTTGTGGCATTTCTCAATCTGGCGCTGCATGTTTTCCTGGATTTTATGCAAAGGTACATGACCCGGACCTTCAATGAATGCCTGTACATTCTTTTCCCATGCACGTACCACCAGTTCGCCCATGGTATCCAGTTCGGCAAACTGTGCTTCGTCGTTGGCGTCGGCAATAGAACCGGGACGCAACCCGTCGCCCAGTGATACAGCTACGTCGTAACGGGCCAGGATGTCACAAATATCATCAAAATGTTCGTAAAGGAAAGATTCCTGATTGTGTACAAGACACCACTTGCTCATGATAGAGCCCCCACGGCTCACAATACCGCAAAGACGTTTGTCGGCCAAATGTACATTGTGCAGACGGATACCTGCATGAATGGTGAAGTAGTCTACACCCTGTTCGCACTGCTCAATCAGCGTATCACGATAAATCTCCCAAGTCAGGTCTTCTACACGTCCGTTTACCTTTTCGAGTGCCTGATAAATAGGTACTGTACCTACCGGCACCGGGCAGTTTCGTACAATCCATTCGCGTGTTTCGTGAATGTTGTCTCCTGTAGAAAGATCCATCAGCGTATCACCGCCCCATTTGCAGCTCCATACCGCTTTATCCACTTCTTCGTCGATGCTTGAGGTGGTTGCCGAATTACCGATATTGGTATTGATTTTTACAAGGAAAGCACGTCCGATAATCATCGGTTCGCTTTCCGGATGGTTGATGTTGGCAGGAAGCACGGCACGGCCGGCAGCAATCTCATCACGAACGAACTCCGGTGTAATGTAAGTCTCGATTCCCAGTTCGCGGCAATTCATGTTTTCGCGAATGGCTACATACTCCATTTCCGGAGTTACAATACCCTGTTTGGCATAATACATCTGTGTACAGCATTTTCCTTCTTTAGCCCGATAAGGCAAAGCGATATGTTCGAAACGCAAATGATCCAACGATTTGTCGTCACGACGTTTCTTGCCATATTCGGATGTGATGGAAGGAAGTTGCTCCACATCACCGCGGGAAGTAATCCATTCCTCTCTCATTCGCGGCAAACCTTTCTTCAGGTCAATCTTTATCGACGGATCGCTGAACGGACCGCTTGTATCGTATATATACACAGGTGCATTCGGAGTAATCACCTTTTCTCCGTTTTCGATAGTGACAGTAGGAGTCAGGTTGACCTTCTGCATACCTACACGTACGAAAGGATACATTGTTCCCTGCATGTAGGCTTTCTCTGCATGAGCATATGCTTTTTTATCTTTTTCCATAATTGTGGTTTGCTAAATAGATTATTTTTCGTTTAAGAACGCAGTCAGAGGAGATGACGCTGATGCGGTGAAGTCAATACTTTGGATACCCAGTCCGGCTTCGTAGGCACGACGGCCGGCTATTACCGCTTCGCTGAATGCCTTAGCCATTTCAACCGGATTTCCGGCCACAGCAATAGCTGTATTCACCAGGCAAGCCGCTGCACCCATTTCCATTGCTTCGGCTGCATGGCTTGGCGCACCGATACCGGCATCGACAACAACAGGGACATTACTCTGTTCGATGATGATGCGCAGAAAATCGCGTGTCTGCAATCCCTTGTTGCTACCGATTGGAGCAGCAAGCGGCATCACAGTTGCCGCACCGGCTTCTTCCAGACGTTTGCACAATGTAGGGTCAGCCTGGCAATAGGGGAGTACCACAAAGCCTAACTTGACCAGTTCTTCTGTAGCACGCAAGGTTTCTGTAGAATCGGGCAACAAATAACGCGGGTCTGGATGGATTTCCAGTTTCAGCCAGTTGGTTCCGAAGGCCTCGCGAGCCATCTGTGCAGCAAATACAGCTTCTTCGGCTGTACGTACGCCAGAAGTATTAGGCAACAGTTGGATATGTGGGTGAACAATATGACGAAGCATATCGTCCTCTTTATCTTCCAATTCGATACGTTTCATAGCTACAGTTACCATTTCTGTACCTGAAGCCAGAATAGCTTCTTCCATCAATTGATTGGAGTTGAATTTTCCAGTTCCCAGGAACAAGCGGGAGTTAAATTCTTTTCCTGCGATAATCAGTTTTTCCATTTTATCTTGATTTAAATTTTTCTGTAATGATTCTACTGTACATACACATAAAGAGAAAACGCTGTCCCTTCATCATTCAGGGAGAAGTTCCAAAATACGGCGTGTTTCTTCTACCGGATTGTCGGCACGCAAAATGGTACCGCTTAATGCAATACCCGAGACTCCTGTCTGCATGATTTCCGGTATATCTTCGTAGGTGATTCCACCAATGGCCACAACAGGCAATTGGATATCAGCCTCTTTCATCCGATTCAGAATGTTGCGGTATCCTTCCAGACCCAATACCGGACTCAGATTCTTTTTCGTTGTAGTAAAACGGAAAGGACCACATCCTATGTAATTGGCACCTGCCGCATGATGCATCTGCACATCTTCGAAGGTATTCGCTGTTCCACCGATGATAAAGTCATTTCCCAATATCTTGCGGGCTTCGGCTATCGGCATATCGTTCTTACCCAGATGCACGCCATCTGCTTCAAGTTTTTTTACCAGTTCTACATGGTCGTCTATAATAAAAGTAGCCCCGTATTCACGACATAAAGCCTGCACACGTCTGGCTTCATACTCGAGTTCTTCGGGCGAAGCATCTTTCATGCGCAACTGAATCCAACGGCATCCACCTTCGAGTGCCATCCGTGCCGAATCGAAATAAGAATACCGGTCTGTAAAATGAGTGATGAATTGTAGTTTCATATCCTGTTACCCCCCGCATGCTGCTTTAATGATAACCAGACTGTCTCCCGGCTGGAGCACCTGTTCCTCCCACTGGGCACGAGGAATCATACGGTTGTGTAGCGCAATGGCTACTCCCTGTAAAGGTAATTCAAGTTGACGGGCAAGATCGGCAATGGTATTGCCTTGAATAAGATCTACCTCTTTGTTGTTTACTATAATCTTCATGTCGATACATTTTAAAAATTAAAGTAATACAAAGAAGGAACTTCCGGAAAACGGATATAAAAAAGATATAATCGAACAACAATCCCTCCGTTGGCATTAACCAAATCAGGTTCGTAGGGTATAATCTCAGCCCGTCATCTGGTTGGGCACCCCTTTGTTTTACTTCTTAGTCGCAAAGGTATACGAAAAGTTTGAGATAAAAAAGCGAAAAATCATATTTCAACGAAAGGTTTCGAGACGGTTCTGTAGTGTAGTTGGCAGTATCACCTTTGGCAGACGTTTTTTTTAAAAGGAATAAGATTCTCGTAAGTTTTTGTGATGAATCACGGTCTTCAGCCAGCGTCGTCGGCTGTATAATTGCCGACGTCGGTTGACGAGCCAACGTCGCCGTTTTTATATCCGACGTCGTCGGATACAAAAGATGAATAGAACAACAAACATGCTGTATCTGTATAGTACATCCATTTTATTGCAGAGACAGCCTATAAAAAACAGATACCGATAAACTCCACCCAAAAGGAGTATCGGTATCTGTACTATTTTACCTGAATAACAAAATCTTTTTCCGCTTAGCTTCTACTTATTTTGTTTTTGTCTGTCTTTCCACAAACGAGTCATGTCTTCCAATGTCTTTCCTTTGGTTTCGGGAACCAGTTTCCAGACAAATACGGCTGCTATAATACAAATCACACCATATAGGCCGTATACAAAAATATGTCCGAATTTTTCACCCATATCGCCTGCGCTCATATTATACATCGGCAGGAAGGTAGACGATACAATGAAATTGAATATCCACTGAAAAGCTACGGCTATGGCAACAGCTGCACCACGCACTGTATTGGGGAAGATTTCAGAAATAAGTACCCAGCATATCGGACCCCAGCTGAACATGAAAGATGCGCTGTAAATCATAATACTGATCACCGGTATTAGTGGAGAAATTCCTGTAGCCAGATTGCTGAAAGCAACACCTAAGGCTCCTACAGCCATACCGATAGAACCACAGATCAGCAAAGGCTTACGTCCTAATTTCTCTACGGTAAACACAGCCAACAGTGTAAATAAAATATTAACAACCCCCATGAAGACTGTTTGTACCATCGGATTGCCGATATTCATGCTTTCGAAAATACGTGGAGCAAAATATAATACAGCATTGATACCCACTACCTGCTGGAATACACTCAGCATAATGCCAATAAATATTACCAACCATCCGTAAGTAAAGAGTCGTTCTGTCTTAGTCTGTACGGTACCCTTGATATCGGCCAGAATTTGCTTGGCACGCTCACGACCGTTGATTTTCGTCAATACAGTCAGTGCCTCTTCATCATGTCCCGACATTACCAGATAACGTGGTGTTTTAGGTACAAACAGAATCAAGATGGTAAAAAGTCCGGCAGGTACTGCTTCGCTTACAAACATCTGTCTCCATCCGGTTTCGATAGCCCATGCTGCTGCATCCGGATTGATAACCTTGTTTACTCCTTCTACCACTTCGACAACAGGATTAACATTATCACCAAGAATGATAAAATTGACAAAATAAACTACCAGCTGTCCGAAGATGATAGCGAATTGATTCCACGAAACCAATGTACCTCGGATATTACTTGGAGCAACTTCGGCAATATACATCGGACAAAGAGCAGAGGCCAGTCCGACACCTACACCGCCCAATATACGGTAGAAATTGAAAGCCAGCAATAAAGAGTAAGAAGGTTCTCCATACGAGAAAAAAAGAAACTCGGGATAGTATGAACCTAAAGCCGACAGAAAGAACATGATACCTGCCAGAAACAACGACTGCTTTCTGCCATAACGGGAAGCCAGACAACCCGAAATGGCACTACCTATGATACATCCCAAAAGAGCACTGGATGAAGTAATGCCATGCCATGTATCTGTATAAACAAAATCGTCTGCTCCCATGAAGAATGCCTGCAAGCCTTTTTCGGCTCCGGAAATCACCGCGGTGTCGTATCCAAACAGCAAGCCTCCCAATACGGCTACCATTACAATGGAAAAAAGATATGTTTTACTTTTCTTTGCGTCATTCATAGTTATAAGATTGTTAAAAAGGTAAACGCCGGTACATATTACTGAAAGAGATCAGTCTGTAAATGATATATACCGACGATACCTGATACGGTATAATAAAATCAAGAGAATTAGCAATACATATTTACAATTGCTTCGTATAACTCTTGTTTACCACTTGTCTGTTTAGGTTCACCTGCAGTCTTGGCATAAGCAACGACATCTTCCAAAGAAAGTTTTCCTTCTTCGAATTCTTTTCCTTTACCACTGTCGAAGGAAGCATAACGGTCTGCCAGCATCTTCTTGTAAGGAGATTCTTCGAGCAGACGGGCTGCATTTTCCAAAGCACGGGCCATTGCATCCATTCCCGCAATGTGAGCGATGAAAATATCTTCCAAGTCGGTAGAGTTGCGGCGTGTTTTTGCATCAAAGTTGGTACCGCCATTACCCAAACCACCAGCGCGGATAATCTGCATCATAGCTTGAATGAGTTCGAAGTTATCGATAGGGAACTGGTCTGTATCCCATCCGTTCTGATAGTCGCCACGGTTGGCATCAATAGAACCCAGCATACCATTGTCTACTGCTACAGCCAATTCGTGTTCGAAAGTATGTCCGGCCAATGTAGCATGATTAACTTCGATATTTACCTTGAAATCTTTGTCAAGACCGTGTGCTTTCAAGAAGCCAATCACAGTTTCTGTATCTACATCATACTGATGTTTCATTGGTTCCATTGGTTTGGGTTCTACAAGGAATGTTCCTGTAAAGCCTTTGCTGCGTGCATAGTCGCGCGCCATTTTCAGCATCTGTGCAAGATGTTCTTTTTCACGTTTCTGGTCAGTATTCAGAAGCGACATATAACCTTCACGTCCGCCCCAGAATACATAGTTGGTACCGCCCAGTTCAATGGTGGCATCGATTGCATTTTTTATCTGAACGGCTGCACGTGCCACTACATCAAAATCAGGGTTGGTTGCAGCTCCGTTCATATAACGGGCATGGCCGAATACATTGGCAGTACCCCAAAGAAGTTTGATACCGGTTTCTTCCTGTTTCTTCTTCGCATAAGCAACTATTTCCTTGAGATTCTGTTCGTATTCTTCGATAGTTTCTGCTTCATCGCACAAGTCTACATCGTGGAAACAATAATATTCGATACCTATTTTTTGCATGAACTCAAATCCAGCATCCATTTTATCTTTAGCTGCCTGTATTTTGTCTGCACTGCTTTTCCACGGGAATTGTTTTGTTCCACCACCAAACTGGTCTGAACCTTCTGCGCACAAGGTGTGCCACCATGCCATTGAAAATTTGAGCCAGTCTTTCATTGGTTTACCCAAAATCACTTTTTCGGCATCGTAATAACGGAATGCCATTGGGTTCTTACTTTCTACACCTTCGAATTTTATCTTTCCAATTCCTGGGAAATACTCTCTTGTTGCCATAATATTAAAGTTTAAAGATTATTTATTTTAAATAGTTGTTTTATCAAATCAGAATCTATGATTGTTTATATTTTTTTCAAACATTCTACCCATCTCGCATAGGCATCTGCGTAAGCATCTGCATTCGAAGAATCGGGTTCTATGACTGCAAGCTTCTCTAAAGTTGAAAAAGCTTCCACATGGTCTTTATAAATTCCAGCTCCCATACCAGCCCCCTTGGCAGCGCCTACAGAGCCGTCTGTGTCGTAAAGTTCGATTACAGAACCTGTTACACCAGCCAGTGTTTCACGGAATACCGGACTGAGGAACATATTAGCATGACCTGCATGGATTTTCTGTACATCCATTCCCATGCCTTTCATAATGTCGATACCGTATTTGAAAGAGAAAACAATTCCTTCTTGAGCAGCACGGATAAGATGGCCTTTATGATGTAAATTAAAATTAATGCCATTGATAGAGCATCCTGCTTCACGATTTTCAAGCATACGCTCCGAACCGTTGCCAAAGGGCAGGACACTGATACCTTCCGAGCCGATTGGGATTTGAGCAGCCAAATCGTTCATTTCTGCATACGACAATCCCTCTGTTGCCACATTTCGCTTCATCCAAGAATTCAGAATACCAGTACCGTTGATACATAGGAGAACACCCAGTCGGGTACAGTCTGCAGTGTGATTAACATGAGCAAATGTATTTACACGCGACTGTGGATCGTAATTGACTTTTCCATTAACTCCATATACAACTCCCGAAGTACCTGCTGTAGAGGCAATCTCTCCCGGATTGAATACATTCAAAGACAATGCATTATTGGGCTGGTCGCCTGCACGGTAAGTAATAGGTGTTCCTGCTGCCAGTCCAAGTTCCAGAGCAGCTTCGGCAGAAACAGTTCCCTGTTCTCCGAATGTAGGCTTAATATCAGGAATAAGAGAAGAATCAAATCCATAATATTTCATCAGGAAATCGGCCACTGAGTTTTGTTTGAAATCCCAGAACATACCTTCCGAAAGGCCTGATACGGTAGTACAGATTTCTCCGCTTAAACGCATGGCAATGTAATCACCGGGCAACATGATTTTGTATATCTTCTCATATACCTCCGGCTCATTTTCTTTAATCCATGCCAGTTTAGAAGCTGTAAAGTTACCTGGAGAATTAAGTAAATGAGACAGGCAATATTCTTCGCCTAATTCATGAAAAGCTTTTTGACCATACGAAACGGCTCGGGAATCACACCATATAATCGCCGGACGGAGAGCACGATGCTGAGCATCTACACATACAAGGCCGTGCATCTGATATGAAATACCTATTGCCTTTATATCTTCCTTACGAATACAGGAATTGGATAGAATATCCTGAGTTGCAGATTTCAAATATTCCCACCAACTGTCCGGTTCTTGTTCTGCCCAACCTCGTTTGACCGAGATAATAGGAGCTTCTGTTTTAGGATAAAAAGCAGAAGAAATACATTTCCCCGTTTCTGCATTGACCAAACTAGCTTTTACAGAAGAACTCCCTATATCATATCCTAATAAATACATACTTTATTATTTTATCTTCTTGTCTTGTTGTAAATTTTCTTGTCAAAATGGTAATATCTTGCTGCACGATGTGATACTCCCTGCTGGAATTCATCCAAAGGAACTACATAGTCTAACATCGCTATTTTCTTATGAAAATTACGGACATCTACAGCTTTCCCATAGAGTAAACCATATAAAACACGCAACTGAAGAGCTGTAAATTTCCGAGGAAGCAATTCGAAAAGATAAGACGGATTAAACTCCACATATTGACGGATAAATTCCATTGCATCGGCAATAATCTGATTATGGTCGAAAGCAAGTTCCTTTACATCTTGCAGAGAAACCCATTCTGCTTGAAAGTTATCCAAGAGCTTACTTTGAGTTTTATCAATCTTTACTAATGAAAAATAAGCAACTGTCACAATACGATCAACTTTTGCTTTTTCAGCTCTTTCCAACCAACGGATATCTTTAGGGTTCTTGGTGCGATCTTTAGAACCAAACACTTTAAATTGCTTTAAGTCTACATTTTTCAATCCAGTCAGTTGGGTTAAAACTCGCTGAGCCGCACTATCCAAGTCTTCATCCATGTATATAAGACTACCAGGCAGTTTCATATCATGGAAAACTTCACCTTCATCTTCTCCTATACGACGTACTAATAATACTTTTAAATTTTGGCCATCGAATCCAATCACTACACAATCTACCGAAATATGATTATTGGCCAATTGCATGCTGTGTTCCATAGTTCATAATTTTGTTTCGCTGTGCAAATAAAGAATTTATTTTTGAAACAACCAAATTTTACAAGATTAATAATTATCTATTAATCAAATAGATAAATATCTTATCTTATACAATAAACCTTTTCATAAGCAGTACAATATGTATTTTTTGTGCAGCTTATCACATAAAACTATTAACAGTATAAGTAAATGATAAAAATCAGTATGATAGTACTTTATATATTCTCTCGGAACATATAATGCAAAAGGTACTTATTGTACTGAACAGGATATATAAAAGTGTTTCATAAAATACAATAAGTACATGCAATAAAAAAACTAATCTGACTCATACTTTTTGCTTTAACAATCAGATATGAATTTTAATTTCAAAAACAATATCAATATTACATATTAATACTATTATTCACTACTGTCCAATAAAAATTGGCTAATCGGTCTTTGAAATTATTGAAATACAGTCTTTTAAGCGGTGTTTTAGAATGAAACGGATTTGAATTCGTAGTTTAGCGGTCAAATTGAAGGCCGCTTATGAACCAAGACAAATACGTATTCGCTCAACTTACCGCTTTCCTGAACAGAACTCAGTTCAACAATTTCGTTCGCAAGTATGATGGTAATCGCTACGTGAAGCAATTCACTTGCTGGAATCAGTTACTTGCTATGATGTTCGGACAACTGAGCAATCGTGAGAGCCTTCGCGACCTAATTGTAGCTTTTGAAGCGCATCGGGCCAAGCAATATCATCTTGGTTTGGGACGCAATCCAATAGCCAAAGCCACTCTCGCCTATGCTAATCAGAATCGTGACTACAGAGTCTTTGAAGACTTCGCATTCTATATGATGAAGGAAGCTTGCGAAAAGCAAGCAACCAATATCTTGGAAATTCAAGGAAATAAGTACGCTTTTGATTCAACAACCATTCCGTTGTGTCTAGCCACATTTCCATGGGCGAAGTTCTGAAGAAAGAAAGGAGGAGTGAAAGTTCATGTCTTATATGACATTGAAGCACAAGTTCCTGCCTTCTATACTGTAACCGCAGCATCAAAACATGACTCTACGGCAATGTGCTCAATCCATTATGAACCCAATGCTTATTATATATTCGACAGGGCTTATGACTCTTTTAAGGAACTATATCGGATTCACCTGACAGGTTCTTTTTTCGTTGTCAGAGCTAAGACGAACTTGAAATGCACAACGGTTAAATGGAAGCGCAGGATGCCTAAACATGTACTGACCGATGCTGAAGTGAAACTGACGGGGTATCTCTCAGAAAAGAAATATCCCGAGTCATTCCGACTCATTCGTTACTACGATGAAGATGATGACCGTGAGTTTACTTTCCTAACGAATGCAACACATGTCTCTGCATTGGATATTGCCAATCTCTATAAGAAAAGGTGATTGGTCGAACTCTTTTTCAAATGGCTAAAGCAACACATTAAAATAAAGAGGTTCTGGGGTACAACAGAAAACGCTGTCCGCATTCAAATCAGTGTGGCGATCATTACTTACTGTCTCGTAGCTATAGTTCAACACGATATGCAATTGAAACGCTCAACTTACGAAGTTTTGCAGATTCTAAGCATCTCTCTAACGGACAAGACCCACTTACGTAACCTGTTCAATAAGACTAATTTCAATGATGTCAAAGAACTCGATTGCCCCCTTTTTGAAGGACTATTTGATTAAATTTTTAACTCATCCATTTTTATTGGATACTAATGATCTGAAAATCAACAAATACTATTATTAGTATATACTATTTTTAGTATTTTAGCACAAATAAGCCAGAACAGATTTACACATCTGACCCCATCCCAACATGGTATAAGTCAGCGCAGCCGACCTGTGCCGTGTTGGGATAAAATGGGTGAGCGATTAGGGCTGCATCTGTATAATATACTTTGGTACATGGAGCAGGTGCAGCCCGGATGTTTCCTTTGTGCCGTAATCACGCAGCCACTTGTGGCCGCAAGGATTTCAGCACAAAACGAAACATACCTTAGATGGGGTGGGTGGGGAAAAACCGCGTTAGGGATTGCAGGGGAAAGCCCACAGCCCTGCGAGGACTTGGAACGGAAAGCCCGACCTGAAAGGGAACTCCCTGATAGAAAATCAAGAATTTATAATCTTTTTGATAAGTAATAGATGATAAATAGTTACCTTTGAAGATGATACAGAAAGAAGAAGAATAAATATGAAAGATAATTGGCTTGAAATATACGATATACTTAGTTACTGCATCAACAATGGAGTAATGGAATCAACCTACCAAAGAGAGATAGAGAATTGCTTTAAAATACTCGGCTGGAGAAAGACGAACAGCACTTTGCAGTCACAAGTGACCATACCTATAGGAAGTAATAATTTCATCAGACCAGATATAGTATTGCAGAAAGAAAATGAGAACGGCAATATCGTACCTGTAATAGCAGTAGAGATAAAGAGACCGGACAACATAAAGAGTGAAAGACAGGAACTGCAACTGTTTTCATATATGAGACAGCTCCGTCTGAACTTCGGATTATATATAGGAGAGAAAATACAGTTATATTATGATGCTCAGGACAACAAAGAGAATCCTATAGCAAACCCTGTACCCGTAATGACTGTAAACATAAAAGATACAGATAATAACGGAGAGGTATTCTGTGATCTTTTCGCATACGAGCAATGTAGTTCTGAAAAGATAGAAAACTATTGTAAGGAGGCACTAAAAAGGAAACAGGAATACACCAGGCTTAAAGAAAGAATGAGTGACTTTATGCGGGAAGCAGAAGAAAATGTGAAAGAACTGATAAAAAATATGCTGCTATCAGAAGGATTCACTGAGGAGAGAATTGATAAAGAACTCACAAAAATTGATATACAGGTAAATAGCAGAACGAGTGAAATAAAAACTCAACAAGCTATTCAAAATCCGGTATCTGTAATAAATGAACATATACCTGAGAGTAACAGTTCACAAACAAGAGATACAACTCGATTCTCCTTTGATGGTGGAGCAAAATACTATAACAAAAGAAAGTTTGTACTGGAGATTATAAAGGACTATATCCAGAAACATCCGGGAATAACATTTAATGAAATGGAAAAGGTATTCTATCCGGAAATTCATAGTAGAAGTAGAGGTGTTATCAAGAGATATGAGGAAGTACAGCAAATGATAAAGAAATCAGAGGATATAAAGAAAAGATATTTCCTCGATGCAGGAGAAATAATAACTTTATCAGATGGCACACAAATAGCGGTAAATAATCAATGGGGTACCAGATTCCCATATTTTCTGAATGCCATAAAAGATATTTATACAGTAATAAGTGACAAAGAATATAAAGTATAAAACAGCATAATAAAAATATAAGAAATGACTAAAGCAGAAATCGTAAATACCATTGTATTGGAAACAGCTATCATAATACCGGCACACAATATCCCGGCTTTCAAGCCAGCAAAGGAATTTGTAAAGGAGGTGAGTAAAATAAATTAAAGAAAGATGAGAAAAGAACATGAACTAGCAGACTGTATAAAGTGGGGATGGATATATCACCATACAGGAATACCAACTACCGAAAAAAGAGATGGAGAAGTGTACATACCTCATTTGAAATTTTATGTATCCGGTTTTCCGACCAGTCCTTTTGGTGTAGAATGGATGCGTTTTGAGGAAGATTGTCCCATGCACCCGCTAATAAAGAAAGTACCTCATATTGCATTTGAGGTAAAAGATATAGAAAAGGAAATAAAGGAAAGAGGGCTAACTGTACTAACACCGATAAACTCACCTGCAGAAGGTATATTTGTCGCAATGATAGAACACAATGGCGTACCCATTGAGCTTATTCAATTTGATATCTAATAAACTTTGGAACCTAATTCCCCTGTATCAGAAATTCAGGGGAAAACATCCTTCACGCAGCATATATATGTAAAATCACATCCCTATTCCAAAATCCCGGCTTCTTTTCCTGGTCTGGTCGAGTTCTTCCTCCAGCTGCTTCTTCCGCTGCGGTACCTGGTCGATTTCCGGAACTTAAAGCAACAGAAGAAAAGGTGCGTGCTGAAATGAAGTCTGAAGAACAGGCTAAAGAGCTCCAGGTTCTTCAGGAAGAAAACGACCGATTGCGTAACGAAATCAAAGTTCTTCAGGAGTACAAGAAAAAGGCACACCGGGAACTTTGCCGGGTAGGTGATGAACAGAAAACATTCGGAAAAATAAAAGTAAATACAGAATTATGAATCAGTTACACATAACATTAGAAGAAAATTCACCTGCTATTAAATGGGCTAATACACAAGCTGACAGAATAGGAGCAAGAGGACATGTTGGTACTCACTTGGATTGTTACACTAAAGTTCCGGAAAAGCCTGAATACAATATCACAGCAATGGTTCTTGATTGTCAGAATGAAATGCCCAAAGAGGAAGATATTAAAAGTCTTACCACCCTTGAAAATATGGCTTTACTGTTACATACAGCCAATTTGGAGAGAAACGAATACGGAACGGAAATATATTTCGCAACAGAAACATTCCTGAACGAGGAAGTCCTTCATGCTATTTTGGAGAAGAAACCGCTTTTTATTATCATCGATTCTCATGGTATAGCGGAGAAAGGAAAGAGACATATAGAATTTGACAAAATTTGTGAAGCTAATGGCTGCCATGTAATAGAAAATGTTGATTTATCATGCATCGGCAATCAAAAGGAAGTTCCGTTGAAAATATTAATCAATATCAATCACAAATCAACGGGTAAGCCCTGTGAATTGTATTCAATACTTGAAAGTTGCTTTGATAACACATCCTCACACGAGGATAGTTTAAAAGCTTGGGAAGCCAATGCGGACTTCTGGGATGAGTCTATGGGTGAGAACTCGAATGAGTTTCAGAGATTGACTGTTCGCCCAATAGTAAATGAATTGTTAAAAGCCACACAAGGGGATTATATATTGGATATCGCTTGTGGTAATGGAAATTATTCAGGATATTTGGCTGAACAGGGTATAGATGTTTTGGCATTTGATTATTCACAAAGAATGGTTGAGTTAGCCCGGAAGAGACAAGCCCGTTTCAATGACAGGATAGAATTCTGCGTAGCTGATGTAACCAAATATGAGGATATGATGTCCTTAAAAAGAAACAAGCCTTTTACAAAGGCTGTGTCCAATATGGCTATAATGGATATTTCAGATATAGACAATCTGTTCCGTTGTGTAAACAAATTGCTTGCTGAGAATGGATATTTTGTGTTTTCTACGCAGCATCCATGCTTTGTAACATTGACAAATAAATATATGACAAAACATAACTATTATGGAGAAGCCATTGAAGGACAACCTCAAAAGCAATGTTACTATCATCGCTCTTTACAGGATATTTTTGAAATATGCTTCAGACATGGATTCATTATAGACGGATTCTATGAGGCATGTTTTGGAAATGATAGAGAAAGACCTGTCGTTATTATAATACGGGCTAAGAAACATAATCTTTAATGTTCATCGAATAATCAGAACTCCGATGCCCGGCTGTATTCAAGATTCATTTTTATGATAACAGCGTTTTATAGAAATTGTTATTTCACAATAAAAAATCAGTAGATTGGATAACAAAAGCAACTAATCGTAAATATACGTTGATTGAACTTATAATAAAAAGGATAGGTCATATCCTTTTTATTGTCTGCATTGTCTTTAAAATCCCAAAGCCCTGATCATCTTATGGTTCAGGTGTCTGTTCTTGCCCTTGAACGGATAACAGTGTATATGTATGGCAGGATTGAAGTTCATTTCAATGATCGCATAGTTATCCGGTGTGGCAGGAGCATGAATATCCTGTATCATCATATCCAGTCCGGTAATCTTCACGTTCAGAGCTTTGGCAGCTTCCACTGCAATAGCCTTGTACGAATCGTCTATATCGTCTGTAAAATCTATGCTATCTCCTCCCGTACTGATATTGGAGTTTTCACGAAGATAGACCACTTCCCCCTCTTTAGGAACAGTATTGAAATCCATTCCCTGCTGCTTTAGAAACATTTCCTCCTCACGCCCCTTTCTTATTTTCTCCAAAGGGGTGCGATATCCTTTACCTCTGAGCGGATCTTCATTCTTCCTGTCTATCAGTTGTCCGATATTCAGAACACCGTCACCCGTCACATTTGCCGGAACACGGTGAAGGATACCTACCACTTCATCATTGATGATGAATATCCTGAATTCCCTTCCCGGTATGAACTTCTCTATAAGCAACGTGTTGTCATGCTCAAAGGCTATCTGCAAGGCTGCCTTGAAGTCCGTTTCATCATAGTTGTGCTTCAGTATGGTTATACCCAATCCGAAATTGGTGGACTTAGGCTTGATTACCACAGGTTTCCCTGCATACATACGGTAGTCTGCCATACCTGCCTCTGGTGACGTGTATTCATAACCGCCCGGAACGCTTATTCCGGCACGTTCCAGCACCTTCTTCGTTACCACCTTATTTTCCATCATCAGTACAGACACGTATGAGTCCAGAGAGGTCTTGGTTGCCTGCATCACATATTCTTCCTTTTTACCGTCAAACAGACGTATGAAGTTTTCCTTACGGTCAAGTATTTCAAAACCTACCCCTTTAAGTATTGCAGCCTTCAGCAGAAGTTGTGTGGACATTTCCATATCCTCCAGTCCATGAAATCTGTAACCTCCGCTTATGGTGGCTTCCCTATACTGTCTTGCCTTCTCCAGATGGAACGGTACAAACCCCACTCTGTTTATGTTCTCATACAGTACCATGCCTATACGCTTCTCAGGATTCTGTACAAGGTACAGATTATGCTGCATCTCCTGATGGTAGGTTTCATTGTCAAGCACCCCATATTCTGAAAGAATCCTCTCCATATCTTCTAAAATAGAAGTAGCTTTCTGCTGTACAGTGGTCGAGCAGCATTTCAACTCCTTCTTTTCGTCTCTTCCATAGCATGAAGCCATATCCTGAATACGGGTAGCCCTTTGCAGTTCTTCCTCCGTAAGACTTCCCTTCTCCTCCTTCAGCAGAGAATAGACAAGCAGAAGGTGAGAAAAATAAATGGCACTTGCACATACCCCCGATTTTGTAAACGGGTCAAGATCCACAATTCGTACCTCAATATAAGAAGGAGAACCATTATCCTTTTCCAGAAACTTGATACGAACCGGAAGATAAAGCTCGTGAGGTCCGTCAATACGGTTTTCCCTTATCAGTTTGTCAATAGACATATTATAGGCTTCAAGTGAGGAATAATCAATGAAGAACTCCTCACGGTTACGATACCCTAACGGACTTGTCCTCAGACTGAGGCTTACCCCACACTTCATAGGCTGCTTTTCTCCCGTTTTAAGCGAAATCACATTCAGGGTTTCTTCCGCAAGCGGAGATTCACCATATAGCCAGATAAAAAGCCAGCGGTATTTGAGAAAGTTCCTCACCACACGGAAATATACCGTTTCCCTGACCTCCTCCATAGAGTTGCCGCACACACCGCTTTTCAGCAGAATGTCCATCAGTTTTTCCGAGAAAGAGAAATTGAAGTGTATTCCCGAAATAAGCTGCCTTTCCTTTCCGTAGGTTCCGGCAAGTTTCTGACGGTAATACTCCTTGTCCTTGAACTCTCCCGAATAATGTGCAATGGGTATCTCCTGATTCTCCTTCAATACAGGCGGAAGGCTCTGAGGCCAGAGAAGCTCATCGCCGATATTCTCCGTCACCACATCGTGCAGTGTTTCCATAAATCCCAAAGCCTCTCCCACACTTGGCAGCGGCGGAGTTATCATTTCCACCTGACTCTCCGAAAAGTCGGTGGTTATATAAGGGTGTTTCCCCTTGTCGCCAAATACTGCCGGGTGTGGAGTCAGGGCAAGCGTACCGTCCTGATTGACCCTGACATTTTCCTTTTCAAGTCCGAAACACCCCTCTCTAAGCAGATGGCTGTTCTGTTTAAGTACAAAGCAAAAATTCTGTGTATTCATATATTGCTATATTGTATGTTTGATTCTTTAAATTCCTTTTCCCTTTTTCTATATAACAGATAAAGTACAATGCCCTTTATCACGCTGGTAAGCGATATGCTCCACCAGACACCATCTATTCCCATTCCCATACTTTTGCCAAGCAGAAGGGCAAGAGGTATCCTCATTGTGGTGAACACGATACTCACGGTTGCCGGATATTTGGTAAGCCCCTGTCCGGTATAAGCTCCCGAAGTGAGTATTTCAAGTGTGGCAAACAGCTGTGAGAAGCCGACTATACGCAGATAGGCACTGCCTATTTCTATGGTGGCAGCCTCCTTCACGAAAAACGACAGTAGGATTTCCGGGAAAGCTAAAAATATGAATGTGGCAGGTATGGAAATACAGTATCCAAGCCTGATGCTTGTACGATAGCATTTCCTAATCATATCCGTATTCCTTTCCCCGTAATATTGCCCTATCAGTATGGAGGTTGCCTGCATAAGACCGTTCATAAGAAGAAACGAAAGCGACTCTATCTGAAGCCCCAGTTTCTGTGCGGCTATTGCATCTGTTCCCCATATACTTACGATACGCCCGATGGCTATACCGATAAGCGAGAACAAAATACGCTGCATGGCAGGTGCTGTGCCTATTCCAAGTATTTTCCTGAGAAACTTGCGGGGTACCGCTTTTATACTCAATGTGAGTTCAAGCCTGTGTCTGAGAAGATATATCGCATACATCATGGCACATCCCTGTGAAAGTGCCGTAGCCCATGCCGCACCTTCCACTCCCAGTCCGAAATAAAATATGAACAGAGGGTCAAGAATGATATTGACGATATTCCCGTAAAGTACCGCCCTGAACGAGAACTGTGTCTTTCCGTGTGCGTCTATAATGGCGGTAAACAGAAGGTTCATAAACATGATAAGAACAGTGATACTGCTTATCCTCAGATAGTTCTGAGCCATTGTGTTTACTTCCGGTCTTTCGATATTGAAAAGGGATATAAGAGGTTCCGCCAGCATAAAGATGAACAGGGCATAGAATATCCCCAACATGAATGTACTGCGTATTCCGCATGATATGAAGTGCCGTATCCTGTCCTTCTTTTCAGCCCCTATACTGTGTGATACCGATACCATAGTACCGATGGTTATCACGCTTATCAAAGACCAACCCAATTTGATATAAAATCCGGCCGTTCCGACAGCCGCAACTTCTCCGCTTCCCAATTTCCCGACCCAGAACATATCTGTAATATCGTATGAAATCTGAAGACAGGATGATAATATGATAGGGATTGCTATTCTCAATAGTGATTTTCTTTTTTCTCTTTTTGCCGATGTCTGTTCCATATTTTTAATTTTATATCGTAAAAATACGATACATTATGTCAATAAAAAACTCTTAATCAAATCATAAGAGTTCTGAAAACAGTTTCTTTGCCAAAAGCAGGTTTTCACGGTTAATACGATAGCAAACCTTCGGTGGAGCTATCTCACCATCTATCAGACCTACATCTTTCAGCACCTTCAAATGCTGTGATATGGTAGACTGTGCGATTGGCAGTTCCGTTGTCAAGTCCCCACAATAACAACAGGCATTGTGGTTAGCCAACAACCTTACGATTGCTATTCGTGCCGGGTGGCTCAGAGCTTTTGCAAAACGGGCTGCCAAAATATCTTTTTCCTCAAATTCTTCAGCTTTACTGAATGCCATAATATTTTCATTGTTTTATATCGCAAATATACGATATGTTTTTTATCAACCAACCCCCAGATATAAATTTTATGTATTTTTTAATGTGCAGACGCACGAAGCCCCGCAAGTTACCCCGCCGGAGGCTTTTTATCAGAAGAATTTTCTTGTATTGTTTGCAATCCGTACAAGGCTCAACATTACAGGCACTTCTACCAGAACACCTACCACTGTTGCAAGTGCAGCCCCGGACTGAAGACCGAACAACGATATGGCGACAGCAACGGCAAGTTCAAAGAAATTACTTGCACCAATCATACCTGCCGGAGCAGCTACGTTATGTGGCAGTCTTGAAGCCTTTGACCAGCCGTATGCAAGAAAGAATATAAAGAATGTCTGTATAATCAGGGGTACTGCAATCAATAGAATATGCAGTGGGTTTACAAGGATTGTTTCACCTTGAAACGAAAACAGAATTATCAATGTGAGCAATAGTCCGATTATAGTAGCATTGTCGAACTTCTTTATAAATACATTGTTAAAATAGTCTTCTCCCTTTTTCGATATTACAGTACGGCGTGTAATTACACCACCTACAAGAGGTATGACCACAAACAAAATTACAGAAAGTGTAAGCGTGTCCCAAGGAATGATTATTCCGCCAACACCGAGAAGAAAAGCCACTATCGGAGCAAAAGCCACCAGAATAAG
>ERZ834859.375-NODE-375-length-62792-cov-7.171255_pt1 | contig 62792 bp, 61 predicted proteins | sample MGYA00519947_ERZ834859 | MGnify/ENA primary metagenome ERZ834859 (study PRJEB31850, sample SAMEA3708763) | human gut metagenome | biome: human gut; feature: human-associated habitat; material: faeces | place: China | collected 2014 ...
AAATTGCCGGAGTTTGAAGCTGTCCCGTTGCTTTGGTTAAAGTTCGATACTGAAAGCGTTCCGGCATTAGTGAGTGTGCCATTTTCTTTCGTTAATGTGCTGAAACTATAGCTGCCCCCTGTAACAGACAATGAACCATTATTCTTGACGGTTATTGTTGGGGAATTACTAAACTGTCCGCCTCCTAACACCAGATAGTTTCCAACGTTTTGTCCCACAACGATGGGATTCAAATTTACGTACGTTCCGCCGAGCAGTTCGAGCCCTTGAGAAATTGTCATTGGTACAGCGGTACTTTCAACGTAGCTGCCGCTGCGAATAATGACCTTCCCAAAATTGACCCTTCCGCTGCCTGTTTTAAAATCGACGGTTCCGGAAGTATCTAATACATTCGCGGACAATGAGATGTTGGGACTGGCATTCCCATAGACGCTATCGCCTACTGTCCCAGATTGTCCTACCTTTAAAACTCCGTTCACTTGGACAGAGCCGGTTTCACCTCCGCGGTCTCCGGCAAAATAAAGAGAGCCGTTAACATTTAAATTTCCACCGACAGACAGCGTGCCGTTCGATCCTCCTCTTCCAGATCCGTGTCCGGCTAATATGAAGATCGTCGGATTGTCAATCGTCATGTTGTCCCTGACAGTCAGAGACTGAATAGGCCGTCCTGTATCACCGTGTGAACAATCAAAGGCTATGAAAGTCCAGCCTGATCCCCGATCAGGCACTGTCAGACTGCCGTTGATTACATAATCCGAATGGATCATGCTGGAACCGTTGTCATGAAATGAGAACGCAATGTTGTTCCAATTTGTCTCACCATCGACGGTTGTAGCAAACACACAGGAAGGAATAAGAGTGACGGCAGCGGTTATCACTGCGGCTTTTCCGCAGGTTTGGCCGGCCGAAGTCATCGCTTCAGAGACAGCGACGCAACAGCTGCGAACTCTGCTCCATACTTTTTTGTAAATATGATTCATTTTTCTCCTCCTCGGGAAAAGGATCTGATGCTTTAATCAGCACTGTTGAGAAACAGCACTGGTGAAAGCATCTGGGAGAAAAAACTTTGCTTTGAATGCCTGGATCAAATCGTCACGCTGGGTAGTCGTGAGATTGACGCCGGTGACAATGACTCTCCCTCCGGTAAATGTTGCGTGGTCAATCAAAGACTGAGCAACGGTTCCGGGAACATAGTGTCTGAAGAGATCCGTTAAAGATGTTTTGACTTCTTCCGGAAGAGCAGCTTGCAGACTGACCGTTGACAAAGCTGTTTGGCTTTGGCGCCCCAGTGAATCAAAAATATTGGCCGCATTATTCGTCTGAAGGGTGCCGGAGGAGTTCAGACGCCCGTTGGAGGCAAATTCAAATCCGTTTTGGAAGTTGACAGCACCGCTGTTGTTGAGGTTGCCGGAAATTGCATAATGCGCGGTTTCCGTCCAGCTTCCCCGGTTGTTCAGCGTGCCTGAGCTTGTCAGGTTCCCGCGGGAGGTCACCGTCCCGGTCAGGGACAACGTGCCTGTGTTTGTCAAACTCCCATAAAGATTGGCATTGCCAATAGTCAAATTGCCGGAGTTTGAAGCTGTCCCGTTGCTTTGGTTAAAGTTCGATACTGAAAACGTCCCTGCATTGACGAATGAGCCGTTTTCTTTATTTAAAACATTTAGAGCGAAGTTCCCACCGTTGATCCTGAATTCATTCGCCTTTTGTCTCAAAGAGGCTGGTCCGCTCAGTGATCCGCCGTTAAGGATAAGGGAGCCCCCGATAGACATCATGCTTCCGGTACCTCCCACAATGATTTCAGGGGCTGTTGTATTCAGAAGGCCTGAATGCTGGATAAATGAACCGTTAACTCGGACGGTGTTATTTGAGGGCTGTTGAAAATTTCCGTAATTTGTTACGCTGCCGTAGGTTGAGTAAGCAGTTCCGCCGTTGGCAAAAGAAACCGTTCCGTGATTGACTAATGAGCCTACTTCTACAGTAGATTTGATTCTGACTGCACGACTGTCGTCACCGAAAAAACCGGTGGTTCCGACAGTCAGTGTGTCACGTATTTTTATGTACGTATCAATAGAACCATCGTGATAATCAGAGATTGAGCCGTTAGTTAACGTGCCGTTGATAAATGCGTTGCCGTTAACAAACAATTTTCCTCTGACTTCATCACCCGATTTTCGGTTGTGGGAGACGGTAAAAGAGCTGTCCTGGTCGGTTAAGAAATTCCCGTTAACGGTTAAAGTGTTATCCGCATACCCGTAATGCTTATCCGTCACTGCAACCAAAAACCATCCATCACTATTTGGATGGTGAACAAGATTGCCATTGACTATAACTGAATCAGCAAGTCTGGGGCCTTCATCTTGCGGGAATTGAGTGGTAGCCGTATCTCCGTTGAAAGTCGTCAAGGCCAATGCACTGGTATGGAGTGCTAACGAACCAAGCACAACAATCGCTAGTTTTCCGCCGGTTTGACTTGCAGCAGTCATGGCCTCGGACACAGCAACAAATACGCCTCGGGAGCGGTTGAATACCTTTTTGAATATTTTGTTCATAACGTGTTTTGATCAAAAAATCTGGCAGGACTTTTGCGCGACCCATCATGAACATCAGTTGGAAAGATAAAACACTCACCGCTCTTTCCTTGCGGGGCAGGACTTAAAATTGGGGTGTCCGGGACGGTTAATGTGTCCTGCCAAGAACATTAACCAGCTTCTACTGAGAAGAAGGTCGCTGTCCCGGACATAAACTTTGCGACTACATATCTATGCAGCCTCTAATTGAGAGAGCAGCCAGTTCTGAAGGAATCCCAAATCTTCAGACTGTTTTTTATACGTCCGACCTTTTTTCTTTATCCGGGCCTCGTAAGTAAAAATTGCTTTGAGTCCTTTGAGTCCTTGGACTTTCCGTTCAGATACCACAGAAATTTCCGCGTTTTTGATTTCTTGATTGTTGATTCTCATTGTCTGTTCTCCTAGTCGGGTTGTTCAGAAGGTTCCAATTTCGACACCGGATCTTCGAAAACCTCTTTCCTGAGTTTTTGTTCCTCTTCTTCTCGGCGTCTTCCTGCTTCTCTTTCGGCTTTTTCTTTTGCTGAAAGTTGCTCTTTCAGTTGTCTTATCGCATATTTGAGACCATCCAAATACCCGCATAGATCATCAGTAATCTTCAAGTTTTTCGGATCTTCTTTTGGAAATGGTTTTCTTTCACAACCAAAAGCTAATAATTCGTTAGCCAAACGTTTAATTTTTGCTCCACACTCTGTGAGTCCCTTTGCAAGTCTCACGCTATTAGACTCAGCCGCCGGAGCACCATTAGCCAGCAATCGAAAGCTCTTTTTACAATACCGGAGCCAGGATTCATCCTCAATGAAACTGCGAAACCAATCAAGGAAACAGCTTAGGTGTCTGTACTCTGCTTCCAGCTCATTAATGACAGAGGACAAAATATCCAACGAACTGTATAAATTTTCACTTTTGACAAAAGAACCAATTTGGACGAGGTTAGAACCTATTTGTCTTAACTGATCGAAATACGTGGGATACGAGTAAGAATAGCGGCCCAACCGATAACACTGATCAGAGCGGTTAACGATTGCTATTTCCCTATGAGAAATTAGTCCAAGGTATTTACCGATAATCTGAAGGGCAGTTGAGAATAACTCCTGTTCTTCCCATTCCATAACAATATGGGGGAGCCAACGGCATTCACATTCAAATGCTTCCTCAATGACTTCTAATGTACATATCAAAAAGTCTTTTGGTCCGGTTGTGTTGACAATGGAACAACTGTAATAGTCTTTTAGTATGGGAGGGTTTATTTTTAATTCTTCAATTGTTTTCCTGCACAGCTCAACCAAAAAATACAATTGAACCCAAGAAGGAGCCTGATGATCTGCAATAGTGCTACGCAGTTCATTGAAAGCGGTTTTCAAATAACGGTTGCTGAGATTGCAGCTCATCGTTCTAATGCGATTTTCCATTTTGCCTATCTCTTCTTATTGTTATTTCTCTAACTCTTTGATATACATGGTATTTTTGGTGCTCCTAAAGAGGGGTAGAATGATCGGCGGGCGGTGCTTCTTTTTTTCCAGAAAACAACACCGCTCACTGTTAGATTTCTTAACCTTTGACTCTTTAGGAGCGTAAACATGACCTTAGATCCTGAAAAAAATCCTAATGTTGACCCTAGGCAGTGCTCTTACAGCCATTATGAAAGAGCTGAAAAGCTTTTGATCGCAATGATGGCTGCCGGCCAACTGAAACTGGATACAGTCGATCCGAAAAAGGGGACTGATAGCGGTGTTGGCCAAATAAAAACAAATTTGGATACTTTTTTCTTATGGAGAGACGCAGTCGCCAAGCATTTGTGGCAAAGAGACTTGCACGGTTCAGCTTTTCACTCTTACCCTGACTCATTCTCATAGCAGCTCCCAGCAGGCTCGAGAATACTGTTTGAATGCTTCAACCAGCTTATTAGAAGGATGGCATTGTTCCGGATATTCTTTGCGTAAAGGAAGAAGTCCTGCCTGGTAAGCCCTAACTTCCGCAGACTCATGGATGCAGGAGTCGTTAATCAGCTCATAGGCGCAGGCCCTATCGGCCTCCTGCATCTTAGGCGAGGTGCTTTTAAGCATGATTTCAGCCTCGATGCTTCGAATCTTATTTAGTTGAACCAATAATTTCGATTCAATTTCAATTACTTCACCCATCAATCCATCGGCTTCAGCCATGCAGCGGAGACGTTCCTGATTAAGGGATGCAAGTTTTTTGAACTCTTCGGAGGGCAAAACGTCCTTCAGGATTTCAATCGGTTCTTTGGGAAAATCTTCTTTTCTAAGCATTATTATTCCTCCTTTGTCTTGTCCTCATTTTGATGAGAGGGGCGGAGTCTTAAAAGGTCAAAATCATCAATGTGTTTAACCAGCTCTGAGCGATAAGCTTCCAGAAGCGGCTTCATTAAAATCGCTTGCGCTTCGGGAGTAAAAACCGGATGCATCGTGTCGCAGATGTAGGAATTAGATTTAAACCGATTAATAAACAAATTCCATTTACCTTTGAACGTACCTCTGATTGCAGACGGGACAGTCGCTCCGTCTAATATCCTGAAAAACCGAGGCTCTCCGTTCTTCGCATACCAAAAATATTTATTTTGTAAGTCCTTAAGGGCATTTTGCATATCCGAATAAGGAACATAACAGTAAGAGAAGCCGGTGAAGTAGCTTTCATTGGAGATACAGCAGTTATTAAAATAATATCCATCATTACCGGAGCTGTTATCAACACAGCAGCGGATAACCGACATGAGGATGCCTTTTTCCGTATCTGTTAAATAAGAACAAAGCTTTGAAGCGTGAGGACTGCACACAAGATAATTTTGTTCGAATATTTTTGAATCTTCTTGACACCAGTCTTTATTTTCTTTTCTAATTTTCTCTGCGTGAATTTCTTCCTCTTTGCCACGACTGCTGTTAAATCTGAGTCTTAAATCTGCCAGTTTGTCGTTTAATGCTCGGATTGACTTTGTATGGCAAGACTGGGTGAAACTATTCATCAGGATTGCGGCTGATAATACGATTATGCAAAAACTGTTTAAAATCATAACCCCTCTCTAGCGGCAGTGAGATCCGAAAGGGCAAGCGTGAAAGTGACACCCCATCGCCTTGTGCCACCAATCATCTTCTGAGAGTTCTTCGGAATAAATCTCAGGAAGGGCGCCTGTCAGTGCCTTGACTTGCTGTAAAACAGTACAAATGTCCATTGCAGCTCCTCGGTTCCCTTACCAATGCACGCGAGTCCAATTTTTGCCGTTGATGAAAACGTCAATCGCTCGTCTGGACTGGTATTTCTGCCAAACAACTTCCTCGTAAACTTTCACCGGCCGGTAACATGTTGTGCTGTATGAACTGTCTCCGGAACTGTCATAGCAGCTGTAAGCTTCATAGGCCGTGCCTTGGTATCCTCTTACGCACGCCTTAGTCCCACCCCAATGACCGGCTGAGTCTTCGGTGGCCTTGAACCAATGTTCTCCGCCCCAGTTGTAATCAGCATTGTTTTTCCTCAGCAGTTTGTTTTGACGCCGGTCGGTCTTGAACTGATTGCTGTCATTTATGTTGCCTTCGACAATCCATCCTTGAGGAGCATCCTCCATGCCTTGCAAAGAGCATGGATCAAAGCCGTCACTAAGCTGCTTCGCATAGTTGCCGTCTCCGGCCATCGGGCAGCTAGGGAATTTACAAGGATGACGCCACGACAAGCAATCAAATAATTTGTCAATTGGAGGCTTGCACTCAGAAACAGCGCGAGGGCCGTTAGGATTGGCTAGACAAAGGAGAACTTCACATCCCCAGCGATCATTGCCGGACATAATTTCCAGCTTCGGCATCCCGGGGATTTTGGAGTAATCGGCATCCTCAGCCAACGCATGAAAACCGATTGCAAAAAGACCGCTGCTGACAATGGCAGCAGTCAAAAGTGTTTTAAGTTTTGGGATTTGATGGATTGTTTTCATTATTGAGTCCTCAAAACACGATAGACGGAGGTCTCCGGGGGGAGGAATAGAATTTAGTTGCCAGACTCAAATTACTAATCAACCCCCGGAGGAAAAGAATGAAACGGATCTCTTTATGCCGACTTATTCCTCTAAGTCCCTGGCTTATTTTCTGAATTCCAATGTAATCAGGCCGGCAATTATTCCGAGTGCTGCGGCTAAATAGACGAGCCCCTCTTCTTGTCGATCCTTGATGATGAAGAAATCTGGCAGAGTTGTTGTGTAGTTTTCTGAAAAGGTTAAGGAAGAGAATAAAAGAAAGCCGAGTACTGCGGGTATCGCAATAAGGAGCCTTTCCCTTCTTGACATAGGAAGGTTTTCTATGACTACCCTCCCTGCATTGTGCAATGAAAGCGTTATTAATGAGAAGGCCAAGACAATTAGCAACTTCAATAAGGCTTCTGGCATTTTTTTTCGAGAATAAGAAACAGCGCCGCTGGCCGATCCGGCCAGACCGTGTTCTGAACAAATGGGAAGAGAATTTTGCTATGCACAAATACTGAGACCAAGCAATAAACCTCGAAGTAAATGCTTGCAGCAGCATAGTTTTCAGACACGCACGCGGCGCTAAAAGGGCTTTAACTTTCCCTAAAGCCCCGAGGAAAAGGGGCCTCCGAGGATAAGAATAAAATTTAGGTTGCAAAGATAAATATCTATTCAACCCTCGGAGAAAATCTAAATGAAAACAACATTGGTAAAAAGGTTGCTGATAGGCGCAGGTCTTGTCTTCTTTTGTCTGTTTTTCGTCTGGACAGAATTCCCAGCTGCGGTAAATTTTCTCTGTACTGCAATGTCTGCTTTGTGTGCTTTGTTTTCTGCCTTTGTCGTAGCTGAAATGGGAGACGAAAGAAATCAGACGGAGCAAAACAGATTTAATCCTGAGTCGAAAACCTTTAGAAGAAGGGAAAGAAGGATAAAAGTCAGGGTCATCAGAACAAAAAAGAGATTCCATCTTCTTGAAGACCAGTCCCGCGCAAGACGGAGATCGAGACAAGAGTAAATACTTGCCAAAGAGATGCTTCCGTAGAGAAAAATAATGAACTCGGGAGCGTAGTGAGCTTTCAGTGTTTCGTAAAACCCGCAGGGGATCGCCCCTTCCAGCAAGGAAAGAAGTCGGTCTTGATTTTTCAACATCAAACAAAATGAGGCTGACGGGAAGAGAAAGATTCCCAATAAGGTTTTCCTTATGGACGATTTTTCTGTTCCGGAAGAAGTGAATAAAACAAACAGAGAGCATCCTATAGTCGATAGCAGAAGCCAGTTCATTTCTCATTTTTCCTTCAATACTTTCAAAGAAGGTTCTCATAGCGATACTCCCTTAAGCCCTGCCAGACCGATAATTAGGATCGAGAGTCCGAGCAATAACAAGAGAGGAGCGGCACAAAAAACAGACTCATGCTTTTGGAACAAAAACAGAGGAGCAGCGGCTATACAGGCTAAGCCGAGTATCGTTAAATAGAATGCGCTGCTGAAGTGTTCCATGGTTCTCTCTTGGGTTTTTAGTTAGTTATGCGGGGGAAGTTTTTTGAAAAATAATTACACGAGAGTGCTTGTTTTCTTTTTTTCTTCCCAACGCAGCAATTCTTCAAAGTCCAGCACTGTTGTTCCGGCAGAGAGTTTGATCGGCTGCGGAAAACCTTCTGCTTTCTTTTGATTTGTCCATCGCCAAATGGTTCGGATGGATTTGTTCAGTCTCTTAGCCGTGGTTGCAATGGAAATATAAGAAGGATTAGGCGACACAATTTCCTCCTTCCGGATGTGTTTCTTTGGTCTTAGGCAAATTTCTAAAAATGGACCAATCGATACCCGGCAACAAGTCTTCGCACTTAACCTGACCTTTGGTCTCCAGCTCAATAACAGGACACCAAGATTTGGGGACGGGCATACGACCACAGACTGCGTTACTAACCGCTGCTCTACTAACTCCTAAACAACGTGCAAGATCTGCTCCAGAGCCACCGATAATTTTGATAGCTAACAGTAGATGTTGATTCTTAGTCATAATTAAAAATATGCTTTAGATTACATCATTAGTTTACATTATTATACATAAACTTTTAGTTTATGAACGACAATGAACGATTGAGGAAAATTTGGCAGGAAAGCCATAAATATTCCCAAAGAGAATTCGGTGAGAAATTCGGAATAGGCACTGGTGCAGCGGTTTCCAACTATCTGCTCGGGCGTATTCCGTTAAATCTTAATGTTGTTATTAAGTTTGCTAAGGGGCTCGGCTGCAAGATAGAGGATATTTCACCGTCCATGGCGTTGTTAGTTCAATCGGCAGAAAAGCTTACTACACGAGTTGAACGTACAGAAAGTAGCCAGTCACGCATACCAATTCTTTCCGATGATTATTTGCTGGCCCACGCAACGATTCCAAAGTATCAACGTTCAGATTCAAATTCTATTATTTCCTCTCTGACATTAAGCGATGATCAATTTGCTTGGATAGTTTCAGATCAATCAATGGCGCCAGACTTCTTTCCTGGTGATTTGCTGTTGTTTATATCTGGGTCCTCAGCAAATCCTGGATCTTTTGTTCTTTCGAAAGTGGACGGAGGGATAGTTTTTCGAAAATATACTGAGCAATCTGTTGAAAATAAACTAATCGTTAATCTTAAGCCGTTGAATCCGGATTACCCAACGATTTCTAATCAATCAAAAGAGATTGAAATTCTTGGGGTGTTAAAAGAACTAAGAAGGAATTTCACAATACGAAAAACCCATAGGGGGGGGGTATTTGATAATTAAACTCCTCCTAGCTACTTTATCGCTTTTTATTCTTTGGTTAACTCTTAGAGCTTATTTTTAAATTATTTTTTCTTGCTCTCGTAGTAGTTTTTCCAGAAATTTTCACATCTTAAACGGTAATTCCGTACCTTCTCCGTAATAAGAAGCTGTTCAGGAACAGAGAGTTGATCTTTAAGTTGCAAATCAAATTCCTTCGAAGACAACCTACTTTGTACCCCATGAAGCATATCGCAATTTGTTTGATTGGTTTCGACGTTATCCAGCATGCGAACGTAATCCATGAATTGATCTTTATTAAATTTTTCAATGTCTTCGAGCGTTGTAGCCAAAGCATTTCCAGTTGTTAGAGACAGAGAGAAAAACGTCAAGACAATAGCAAGATATTGGCGCATAAGAAATCACTCGCAAAAGTTTGAACCTAATCTCATTATAAAGATTATTTTCCAAAAATGTATATTTTTAATTTACAATAAACGTAAACTAATAATGTTTAATTAGGTTTTGAAATGATTAGACCTTACATAATTGATCCCTTGGAGAGTTCTTCAATTCATCTGGATCTCACGCTGGTTCAAAGCGGAATTCTCTCTCGATTAGTAAATTTGTATTTTCTGTTTGGCGGTCCGTTTTCGTTCGGGCAAGCCTTGTCTCAAATAAGCGTGGACGAAAACTTAAGTACAACAGAAGAACTGGAACGTGTTCTCGGATGGTACTTCAATGAGGATGGGAATGGTTTGTATCAACCTTCCGCCATGTTAAGAAATTGCGCAAAAGAGACTTTTCCCGGAAAGGAGAACCAATAATGTCCGCAGCTAAAAAGAATTCTCCTGAACAGGGAATTAGTCCAATTAGTCAAGAAGAATTCATTAGAGATTTTCTACCTCTTCCGATCCTTCACAGAGGTATTTTGTTTGTTCTGCGCACAGGCTACCTCATCAAACAGTCTCCTCTGGAAGACTTAGATGTTTTGGGTTTGTGTCCTACTCACACAGATGAAGAAGAAGGCGCTCTTCACATCGTGTTGAGGAGATTCTTTAACCGAGATGCTAGTTTCTGGAGGAGTGCCGCCTACGATGCGATTATCCAGGAAGAATTGGAAACCAAGGCCCACCACAAACTTTTATCAGAGCAGCGGTCAATTAAAAGTAAACGTGCGGCTGAGGCTCGTTGGAAAGAAAATGGTGCTCCAAGCAATGCTCCGAGCATAAAAAGCAATGCCACAAGCAATGCTCCGAGCATAAAAAACGATGCTACAAGCAATGCTCCGGGCATAAAAAGCGATGCCACAAGCAATGCTCCGGGCATAAAAAACGATGCTACAAGCAATGCTCCGAGCATAAAAAGCGATGCTACAAGCAATGCTCCGGGCATAAAAAGCGATGCCACAAGCAATGCTCCAAGCATAGCCAACTATGCTCAAAAAACCTTAGATCCCTTGGGCCACAGGGTTTTTCAGGGAAAAGCAGACATGATTGAAAATCCGGGAAATGTTCAGCAGGAAGAGCCTCGCGCACGTACGCGCGCGCACCGATCGGATCGGATATCGGATATTAATTTAATTAATAAAAATATTAATAAATCGGAATCTGTATCGGAATCGGATAGAAGTTTAAAAATTAAAAACCTATTCGCGCGCGAAAAATCGGCTTGGATGATTGGCGAAGTTTTAGAAGTTTTGGTCTTTTTCGGTTTGGACGAAAAGGCGCTTGCCCGCTGGAGATCCAGAAATCCGGAAAATCAAAATTTCATTTTGGAGCTGGCCGCCGGCGGGATGTCCCGCTTCGACTATGACACGATTGCTCAGGTGTTTGCACGCTGTCAGGCCGCAAAAGACAAGGAAGGCAAGCCGTTAAGCTCGGCAGTGGCTTTTGTTCTCAAGTCCCTTCAGCACGAATTGACTGCGGTTTCAAACCGCAAAAATGCAAGACAATCCGCTTCCGAATCGGCTCAGCCCAAGCGATTCCGAGACATTGACTACATGGAGGGGATCGAACGGCTCAACCCGGACGGGACATTTGTTCTCAAACGCAAGACGGAGGGACGTTGACATGATTTCTTCTCAAATATCTGAAAAACAAGAACTTACCCCTCGAGAGTCAATTGATGAAAGTCGGTTTGAAGCCGGGTTTTGCGAATTTCACGGTTGGTTTACTGCCGGGATTAAATCTACCGATGGCACGGGGAGCCGTTGGTTTTCGGGATGTCCGAGATGTTTGGCAGAAACCAAAATCAAAAAACTATTCGGCCAAAGCATGATCCCCAAGCGCTTTGCGGACAAGAACTTCGAGGCTTATGAAGCGACTGAAAAAGGTCAATATCAAGCCCTTAAAAGCTGCATGGATTTCGCTCAAGAGTTAAAAGCTGACTGGTTCAGCGGTAAAACTCTTTTACTGATCGGTACTCCGGGAACCGGAAAAACTCACCTAGCTTGCGCTGTAGGTCATGAAACGATCAAGCAGGGAAGGACAGTCCTTTACACAACGGTAACCCGGCTGCTAGAGGACATTAAATCATCTTGGAATGACAAAGAGCGTTCCGTGAAAAACATTATCGCCCGATATGTTTCGGTTGATCTGCTGATCATGGACGAGATCGGTGCATTTAGAGGGATTTCCGAGAGAGAAAAAGACTACCTCTTTGAAGTCATTAATGCGCGGTATGAACAAATGAAACCGATGATTGCCGTTTCAAATCTAAGGCTTTCCGGTGCAGATTCCATTGAAGCCTACCTCGAAGAAAGATCTTTTGACAGGTTATGTGAACAGGCCCGTTTAGTGGTCTTTGGCTGGGAAAGTTTCCGGAGGAAATCGTTATGTTAAGACAGCTGAGAAAAACAGCCGGAAGCCCCGAATCGGGACTTCCCGCGTCAAACATCAACGCAGCTGACGGTTATGAAAACCAACTGTCAGCGACCGCCGAGATGATTAACACGAGCAGCGCCAGAGGCACTGCCGCCTTCACTTTGAAGGTAAATCCTTCTCTGTTCAGTTGTGTTAACCTCTCTACGGAGATTAGCGAGTTCTTAGACCGCATCGCTTTTTCTACAAAGATTAGACACGGCTCGACTGTTACCAGCAGTTGGGCCGTTGCCGTTTTACGGAGTCAAAATGAACCTTCGTTGTATGCGTTAGAAAAAATGCCGGAACAAAACAACTGTCCCGGCATTGCTCGACGCTATCGTTTAATCAAAAGCAACAGCGCACCTGCTCCAATTACCGCAAGAGAAACAGAGCCCTCAAAGTTGACAACGAAGTCAGCTCTGACGGATAATTCCCTCAACACGATAAGGAGCAGAAATAGTCGTAGAATCTTTCGTGTCGACACGACTAATCTCCTTATTACTCAGGGATTCTTCCTGCACCTGCCAGTGCGGGTCGAATCCCGTGTTTTTCTTCCCTCAAGAAACTTAGAAGATTTCGTCTCAAAAGGGTCCTCTGCTTCTTTTTTCAGAAGCATTTCCGAAAAAACAACAAGGTCTGGGAATGATACAGATTTTGTTCTGAGAAATCCTGCCTCCAGAAAACGCAGAAACAAGACAACTTCTGCCCTTCTTTTCAAAAACGTCGAGCAGAAACCGGCCTTCAGTTATTAAAAACTCCCAACACTTTAATCCCAACAGAGGAACGAAGATGACTAATGAAAATGCAGAAAATTGCGTTTTTGATTCAAATAACAGTACACCCACTGAAAGTTTCAGCACTGAGTTGTTGGATGTTATAACGGCAGCGCTGGAAGATCCGGACAATCATTTGGATTCGATTGTTAAAGAAGGTTTAAAACGGATGGATGGGACCTCTATTACCTTTGCAATACCGGGAACCGTATCTATAACCGGATCGGATATTCTTATCAGCGTAGATCGAGAACATATCCTTCGGGAAGAGCCATACCAGGTTCATGACTGGAACCGCTGGCCTTACGTTTTACCACCTATAAAAAACGAACTGTTGCCCGGTGATCCCTTTAATTTTAAGTGGATGATTTATTTGAATGACGGAAGATGCGTCGTCGATAAATTTAAAGAAGGAAGATGGCAAAAATGGCCTTCAGACAAAATTCTTTTCTTCAAAGACTTTTCTCCCGTTCCTGCTTCAGCCAAAGCACTGCTTGATCCCGAAACGGCCCTAGGCTGGTCGTCTGTAGCCTCTTGTGAGCCGCCTGAAGGTGTGGCTTGTGAAGTTCTGCTGAAGAATCATTTAAGAGGCTATTGCTCAACGTTTAAGGAAGGTCATTGGGATTTTTTCAACGATTCTGTAGTTGCTTTTAAAGCCATTAACCTTCCGTATGCAAATTATCCGGAGAACTAAAAATGATTACTCTGACCGTAATTAACAACAAAGGTGGTGTTGGAAAATCATTCCTTTCAACACAATTTGCGTTCTATTGCGCCTTGAAACGTGGTTTACGCACCTTGTTTATCGATTTAGATCCTCAGGCGCATTCTTCAAACTGTTTGTTTGATTCAAAGCTTTTTGAGCCCGCTAATGTTTCTTCAGGTTTGCTGATGCAGCAAGGAGGATTGAGAACAACCGGAGCCGCCCGGCTTCTAGTTAGAGCGGATACAAATTTGGAAGAACTGGAGCGAAGCGGTGAAGAAGCTCATAACGGCTTTGTAGAAAATTTGCTCAACAGCTTAAACGAGATCCAAGACGATTTTGATATTTGCATTATTGATACCAATCCCTCATACGATATTCGCCAGATTGCTGCACTATTAGCTGCAACCCATTACGTTTGCCCTGTCAACCTGAAACAAGAAGCTCTCGAGGGAGTAGAAATGCTTTTAGGCAGAGCCCAAGAGGTTTCGACCATCAATGAGAAACTTCAGTTTGCAGGATTGGTATTGAACATGGTCGAAAGGAAGCCTTATCAGATTGAAAACTTTAAGCAGCTTTGGGTATTGGCAAAAGATCTGATACTGAAACAGGAAAACGGTCTAAAACCGGCATGGATTCTTAATCGAAATGAATATGCAGCGGCACAAGGACAGCATCGGCCGGTATGGGTAAGTAAAAACTCAAAACCCGGTGAGGCATGGTACGAGCTAAGGACGGTTTTTCTAAATTTAGCAGCAGCTCTTAATTTACCGGAAAACAATCCTCTTCGTGTGGTTTGGAACGAGGACGGAAGTTTAGCCGTTGTGAACAGCTCCAGGGAGGATAATTGAAATGGCTCTGAACTTGAATCGGCTAAGTAAGATCGCAAGCGGCAAAAAGTCAGTCCTGAATACTGAAGGCAAGATTTTAGACATCGAATTAGACAAAATTAAACCTGATCCTAACCAGCCAAGAAAACAATTTAATGACGCGGAACTCTCAGAGCTATCCGCCAGTATCCAAGAATATGGGCTGCTTCAGCCAATAGTTGTCCGAGCTAATTCAGATGATACGTTCACAATTATCAGCGGAGAGAGGCGTTTTCGGGCGAGCCAACTCCTTCAGGCTAAGTCAATTAAAGCGATTGTGAATACTTCTATTGCCGCTGAAAACATTAGCTATGCTCAGATGGCGGAAAATTTGAAGCGATCTTCACTAACTGTCGTTGAGGTTGCTGACTTTATTTGTGAGCGGATTTCTTTAGGAGAGAAACAGGTAGAAATTGCCGAGAAACTTGGATTAGAAAAAGCTCTGGCGTCCAAGTATTCAGCTTGGAAAGAGTTTCCGGAAGAGATTCAATCAGCCTTAGCGGAAAAGAAAATAAATAGTATCCAGACGGCTTATATTCTCTATAAAAAATGGATAGAGCATCCCTCAGAAGTAGAAAGTTTCCTGGAAGGCCGGGAGTTTATTTCAAAAGCAGAGGCGAACAACTTCAATCCTCAAAGTTGTTCCGGAACAACTTTTTCGACTGAATCTGAAGACGCCGCCGATATTTTGCCTCAAGAGCAAAACGAAAAAATAGAAGGTGAACAAATCGAGTTTTCAGATAAGGAGACAGTTGCTGAAGAATCTCAAGCAGAAGCCGACGAGTTTTTCCCAGGGGCAAAGATTGATGAATCTTGCTACCAGCCTCTGGAAGATCAAAATGAGATAGACAACGAGCAAGAAGAGAATGCAGAGGAAGCATTTAAAGAAAGCCCTAGTGAGGACTCTTTTGATGATGTTGAACCATCCGTAGAAAGTTTCCCGGATGAAGAAACAAAAGAGCAGCTCTATAAAAAACCGATAATTTTTTGTCTTGTTGACGGAAGGGAATGTGAGCTTCTCTATAAGAGGAAGAGGAAAGCTTCGGACGGTATTGTCTGTGTAAAGTTTGAAGACGGATCAGAGCAAGAAGTCATTGCTGAGAAAGTACAACTTAATCGTATTTGTGAATCTTAACCCTCCATAGTTAATAGAGATACCCTCCCTTTGGTTGCCTCGGAATTTTTCCGAGGTATTTTTTTATTTTTCGACTGACTCGCCTTGTCTCTCTACATAGGCATTCAAAGCAAAGTTTTTTCTTCTTTTCCCGAATGTTTCCACCAGTGCTGTTTCTCAACAGTGCTGATTGAAACACAAGATCCTTTTCCCGAGGAGGAGAAAAAATGAATCACATTTATAAAAAAGTATGGAACAGAGCCCGGTGCTGCTTCGTAGCGGTCTCGGAAGCGATGACTTCGGCCAGTCAAACCGGCGGAAAATTAGCCATTGTAGTTCTCAGTGCCTTCTTTGGTTCTTCTAATGTTTGTGCGCTAACTACACTTAACGGCGATGCTTCATTTGCAGATCTGCCTCTTCATGGTTCGACTCAACCCAAAGACTATGATTATGTGAACAACGATGTTCACATCTTAGGCAATCTCGTATACGGAAATTCCTCTCCCACAGCTCAACTCTTTGTGGGTAATACATCCGGTTCCGTTGGAATACCATCTATAACAGTGACAGTCGATAAGAACTTCACTTTAGAGTCAAATCGAATCTGGACCATTGCTCATAATCACAACCGCGGACAAGATGTATATGGAAGTACGATTGTTCACGGAAATGCTTACATATATGGTCGAGTAGAAGTCGGAACAAGAAACACTAGCCACGATGGGAAGATTAAATCCAACCTTACTGTCAGCGGAACATTGTTTAACTACGGGACGATAAGAAATAACAATGACAACGTGTTTGGAGCAGCTAATCTAACTACTACTGCGTCAATAGGAACATTACACAACGAAGGAGTGTTTCAGTTTCTAGGAGGTTCCGTTACCAGCACTTTTACAAACATTGAACAAGTTGCCGGAACATTCCGTCAATCTAGTAACAACAATTGTTTTATATCCGATTCCTTACTTCTATCCGGTGGGATGTTAGATAGTGATGCCTCAATAGTGGTTGGGGCTAAACAAGGAAATTTTTCTGTCGGAGGAAACTTAACTTTGGCAGGTGGAGTTCTCTCAAACAGATCCTTGCTGACTCAAGTCAGTGGTTCGGTCAATGTGACAGCCGGAAGTTATGACTTTGGCACATTGAACAAATCCAATGGAGTGTTGAATAACGCTGCAACTTTAGTCATAACGAATTTCAATCAGAGTAACGGGACTGCCTCAAACTCCGGCAATTTGACTATTGGGAGCGCCGATCTAGGCGGGAGTTTGGCAAATACCGGGACGCTGACCCTAACTGGCAATGTCACCAGCAGAGGCAATCTTACTTCTACCGGCATACTGAACAACCGGGGAAACTGGACGGAAACCGCGCTCTATGCAATTTCAGGCACCCTCAATAACAGTGGTGCAGTGAACTTCCAAAACGGATTTGAATTTGCCTCCAACGGGCGTCTGAACTCGTCCGGCACGCTTCAGACGAATAACGCAGCCAATATCTTTGACTCGTTAGGCCGTCAGGGCCAAACAGCTTTGTCAACGGTCAGTCTGCAAGCCGCTCTGCCGGAGGAAACCAAAACTGCGTTGACCGATCTCTTCAGGCACTACGTTCCCGGAACCGTTGCTCAGTCTTTGATCAACCATGCTTCCTTTACCGGCGGAAAAGTGATCGTGACCGGAGTCAATCTCACGGCTACCCAACGTGACGATTTAGTGCAGGCATTCAAAGCAAAGTTTTTTCTTTCATGAAAGAGAACATCAGAAGTACTCCTTTGCGATTATTTTGGCAATTTAACTTTGGATAAGGTGCAAAATGCTTTTTATACCAACTGCATCCACTGGCTGGAAGAAGAATCCGGTCGAGTTGTATTTATCGTCCCTCGGCTCCCGTCGTTCTTCGATAACAATGCAAAACTGCATAAAAAATATTGCAAGGGTTCTTGGACATGAAAATTACGAATTGATTGATTGGTCAAAACTGAGGACAAGCCACTGGACATTGATCAAAAAACACTTAACTGCAAGAAATTGTTCCGGTGCAACTGTTAATCTTTATCTCAATGCATTTAAGGCGGTCGCGAAGGCAGCCTGGTCACAAGACTATTTGCCTCAGTCTGCGTATTTAAAAATTCAAGCTATTAAAGCAGTGAAATACCAGCGATTACCGAAAGGTAGAAGTCTTAATGCGAAAGAGTGCAGGGCATTGTTGAACGCCTGTGAAGACGGCACTAAGGCTGGCGTTCGAGATAAAGCCATCTTTGCGCTCATGTTCGGCTGCGGCCTCAGAAGGGCTGAAGTTGTGTCCTTGAAGATGAGTAACTGGGATTGTAGCCGGAGATCATTTACGTTCATCGGCAAAGGAAACAAAGAAAGAATCGTTTTTCTCCCTAAAACGTTGGACTCGGTGATAGATAAATGGGTTGAAGTTCGAGGAGTGGGGCAGGAAGTCTTTTTCCCTAGAGTTTGCCCCGGAGCCAAAGAAGACAGCTTCATTTTCAAAGAAATGCTCTCCGGTTCAATTTATCGGATACTTCAAAAAAGAGCGACCTTGGCTGGTTTGGGAAAAGTAAAGCCTCATGATCTTAGAAGAACGTTTGCAACAACGATGCTGGCGAATGGTTGTGATGTATTCGTTTTGCAGCGGGCTATGGGTCACGCTTCAGTCAATACTACTTCTATGTACGACTATCGCAGCGAAACGCAGCGAAAAGAAATATGTCGCGCTCTACCGATTGGGTAAAATAAGTCAGTCCTGTCTCAACTATTTTGGAGAAATAAATGAATAAAACTGAATTAGTAACTGCCGTAGCAGAAGTTTCCGGCAAACCTAAAGCTGATGTCAAAGAGGTCTTGGAAGCACTGATGGGTCAAATCATCAAAACCGTAAAATCCGGCGATGAAGTGGCTTTGGTGGGTTTTGGCACTTTTAAGTCAGCCAAGCGCGAGGCTCGTGTTGGTCGGAATCCTGCAACAGGTGCAGAACTTAAAATCCCAGCTTCGATTCAGCCGAAATTTGTTGCAGGAAAACTTTTTAAAGACGCACTAAATACAAAATAATTGACTTTTAAATAAAAGAGGCCGCTTTCTCCGCGGTCTTTTTTTGACCCGATAGACTGTTTTATTGTGGTCTTTTTTTCATAGTTAAGAAAGTCGAGTCGAAAGAAAGTTGTTCCGGAACAACTTTTCTTGAAAATCAGATCGGACATCAGCTTCAGCATTCCGGCTCTGCCGGCAATGCTGAAGAGAGGAAAACTCCGCCAGCATGGGTTACTGCCGGATTTTTCAAAAGATAAAGCCTCCCTCTTCGCGAGAGGCCAAAAGTTGATCCGTATCAACTTTGCGGCTTCGAGTTGCCCACAATTTTCCGGTTCGCTACGGCCAGTTTCGGAGACAAGCGCTCACCGAGTGAAAATGAGGACAACTCTCAGCAGTCAGAGTAGTTACCCACAATTTTGGCAAGCTGAATTGTGGATAACTACTGAGGATGTACGACTAACTACTGCTAAGGCAGGATCGCATCTTGATATCAAATGTATACATTTGATACCATAGATGCATCAACACCTCGCCGAGGGCTCGGTCGAAAATTTCATTTTCGGTTGTCCTGCCACACCGCCAAGGCGGTCGAACGCGGGAGCGTTCGGTGGATACGTTACACACGATCTGAGTTAATTCCAAAAAGGTTAGTCATGCCAAAAAGAGGTTCAGAAAAGAAAACCAGTGTTCTTACGGCTCGCGTTCAAACGGAAACAAAAGATGCTGCCAAGGAGTATGCGAAAAAATCCGGAGAAAGTCTTTCGGCATTTATTAATGCAACTATCGAAGAAAAGCTGAAAGGCCAGAAAAACTCTTTGGACAAAAGTGTTATTAGGACTGTTTTTTCTGAAGCCAAAACAGAAGAATTCCCAGAAGAGAAAAAGATTCCTCTTTTCTTAAGGTTAACAAAAAGTGAGCTGGCCGCATTAGATTGCAGAGCCAAAGAGTTCGGCGTTTCTAAACAAGGTTACCTTACGTTGCTTCTTAGAAAGGATCTTCTAGGTACGATAATGTTGTTGGAAAAAGAAAGGGAGGCCGTTATCGATTCGACAGTTGCGATGAATAAAATCGGAGTCAACTTAAACCAAATTGCTCATGCCTTGAATATATTGGTGGACGATCGCGAGAAAAGGTCAATCCCATTCAAAGAACTCAAGCTCCAAATTGCCAAATTAAGCTCATTTATCGAAAATCATTTGTACAAAATGGAGAAGATTTTGAAGAGCGCAAAGACGAGAACTAATATAAAAATGTGATGGTCGGGGTGAGAGGATTTGAACCTCCGACACCTGCGTCCCGAACGCAGTACTCTACCAGGCTGAGCTACACCCCGATTTCACCAAAGACACGTAGTCTATCACGTCTACAGAATAGAGTTTGTTGCTCACGAGCCTTTTATTTGAGATGTTTTTTCTCGAACCGCAGATATACAATACTTTCCCCAGGCATCCATTATTTTTCTTCTTTCGGTTAAGAGCCTCGCCCTGTCATAAGCACCGTTATAGACGTCTCTTTTTGAATGCAATAAACAAAGCTCTACGGCTTCTTGATCAAAGCTTTTATTGTTACCAATAGTGTCGTCTTTTGCCCAGGTTCTGAAAGTTGCGCGTGCACAACCGTGAGGAGTAACGACGCAATCTTTTCCGGTTCTCTTGGTTTTTTCCTTATCAATCCAACCGATTCCGTCTATATTTTTTTGTTTTTTATGCAATCGCCTAAGAACCATCGACATAGTCATATCAGACAATGTTTGCATTTGATTACTTAAGAAGACTTTTGTTTGTCCGGTGTATCTTGGCAAATCTTTAAGTAGTTGGACTGCTTCGTCGGAAAGAAGGATGGTTCTGTCTCTCTTCGCTTGTTTCATTTTGTCGTGTTCAAGCGGAATATTCCATGTCTTGTTTACGAGATCGAACTCATCCCAAGTTGCGAGCCGTACCGCTTTGGATCGAGAAGCGGTAAGGATCGCGAACTGACAAGCACGAGGAGAGGTTCCCTGAAGTTTATCCAGCGCGGCATAAAGCGCTGGAAGCTCCTCAACGCTGATGGCAGCATGATTTTCTTTTTCGCGTCGATTTCGTTTTTGAGGTTCCAGCAGAACACCTAGCGCAGATCTCAAATCAGCGGGATTTTCGCGGTCTTCCCTAATCCGAAGAGCAATTGACCAGTTGAAAATCTGCCGTAAGTAGGTTAGTGCTTTTTGAGCAGTGTTTGTTTTAGTTTCCCATAAAGGACCGATAATATCCCTGATCATTTCAGGTGTTATTGCATTGATAGATTTAGACCCGAGTTTTGGGAAAATATGCCGATTTAAAACCCAAAACGTTCGGATTTCACCTTCCGGGTTGTTTCGGAAAAATCCGTTTCTTGCGCGATCCTTCAGCCAATCATTAGCTACTTTTTCGAAGTTTGGGATTTGTTGCTGTTTTTTCTCTTCTTTGATTTTTTGTCGAGCTTGTTTCTTTTCTTCAAGAGGATCTCTTCCCGCAAGAATCTTGGCTTTCAGCTCTAATGCAATACCCCGTGCTTGGGATAAGCTCAGAACAGAGCGCGGACCGATGAAAACGTCATGCTTTTTTCCGTAGGCATCCGAATATCTTAAAACGTAACTGGCTGAGTTCTTTTGGACCTTGAGGGCAAAGCCCGGCACTCCGCCCAAAAAGTAAAACCCAACCTCGGTAAGTCGTTTAACGGCAAGTGCAGATAACTCTTTCGCTCTTTGTGGCATAGATGACTATTGAGAGTGCTGTTTTTTATAATTTTAACAGACATAAAAATAGTCATCCTAAAACCATGTCATTGTTTGGCACTGGTTGTCACGGTTTGTCACAGGGAGATTTACTAAAAGGTGTTCGAAAAAGCGACATTTACGGAGTTTTCTGTATGACTTGTCATTGCTTGTCACTCCGATGTGGTCGGAGTGAGAGGATTCGAACCTCCGACCCCTGCGTCCCGAACGCAGTGCTCTACCAGGCTGAGCTACACTCCGATTCTTGCGTTTCGAGCGACCTATCGATCTCTCTCAACTGTCAAGGAAAGCAATTCTATCAGAGAATTTTTAAATGCGCTAGTCGGTAAGCAATTTAATGCATCAATTCCTTGAGAAACTTCTTTTTTGGCGGCTTCAATGCACGCATCGATGGCTCCGGAGGCAAGAATGACGCGAGTTACGCTTTCTAGGTCCGGATCATTGCTGCTGACTGCAGTACGAATAATCTTTGCGTCTTCTTCGGAACAATGTCTCAAAGCGTAGATAAGAGGCATCGTCATTTTTCCTTCGCGAAGATCGGTGCCTAAATTCTTACCGATATTGTCCTTAGAGCCTGTGTAGTCGAGCACATCATCAATAATTTGGAAGGCACGGCCAAGACAAAGAGCATATTCAGCCATTTTGTCTTCTACTTCTTTAGAAGCGCCGGCAGCGACGGAAGCCATGCGGGCGGCTGCTTCAAAAAGGACACCGGTCTTTCTTTCTATGACATCAAAATAACGAGCTTCGTCCAAGGTTGTGTCGTGAATGTTAAGCAGCTGGATGACTTCGCCTTCGGAAACTCGGTTCACGGCGCCGGCAACGATTTCACAAATACGCAAGTTCTGAGTGCGGACCATTAATTGGAAGGCACGAGAATACATAAAGTCTCCGGTTAAGATCGCAGCCGCATTTCCCCATTTAAATCCGGCAGTCGGCTTTCCGCGCCTTAAGTCGCTTTCGTCAACAACGTCGTCATGCAGCAGACTGGCTGTGTGCACATACTCAATCATCGTGGCAAGGAAGATATGCTCTTTTCCCTGGTAGCCCAGAGCGCGTGCAATGAGCATTAAGACGATCGGACGCATCCGTTTGCCGCCGGCTGTAACGATGTAGTCGCTTATCTTTTTAATCAGCGGGATGTCACTCTGAAGATCATCAATAACTTCCCGATCAACGGCGAGTAAATCTTCCGAAATCGGGGCGATGATTCTCTGAACGGCGGCTGCTACTTGACTCATTGAAAAATTCCTATGGGCGCTAAATAAAACAAAGTCAAATATTAACTATTTTTCTTTGACTGCTGACACTAAAAGACACAAAAACGAGATTTTCTGAGAATTCAACCCGAAAATCCGTTTGGCGTTGAGAAAAACAAAAAACATCTTTAACCGTTTGACTATACGAAATTTTTCGAGCATAATCTCGCACTCTGCGCGTTAAGTTATTTGAGCAAACAAAAAGGCTTCAGCAGAACGCAGACTGCATTGAAGTGTTAAAGGTATATACATGTACGCAATTATTAAAACCGGCGGCAAACAGTACACTGTTGCTGTTGGCGACAAGGTTAAGGTCGAAACCCTTCCGGGTGACGTTGGCTCCCAGATCAAACTCGTGGAAGTCCTCGCTGTTAAAAACGACGAAGGCCTTAAGCTTGGTAATCCGACGATTCCCGGCGCTTTTGTTACTGCCACAGTCCTGTCTGAAGGACGTCATGAAAAAGTTCGTATTTTCAAGTTCCGTCGTCGTAAACACTCCATGAAGAGTGCTGGTCACCGTCAGAACTACACCGAACTCAAGATTGATGAGATTTCGGCCTAATTGGATTTTTAAGTAAGAGGTATTTGAAATGGCACATAAGAAAGGCGGCGGATCTACACGTAACGGCCGCGATTCCAACGCACAACGTCTTGGCGTTAAAGTTTTCGGCTCTGAAATGATTCAGCCGGGCGCTATCATTGTTCGTCAGCGCGGTACCACATTCCATGCCGGTGAAAACGTCGGTATGGGCCGTGACCACACTTTGTTTGCTAAAGTTGCCGGTAAGGTCGAGTTCGTTGTTCACGGACGTCTGAACCGTCACTACGTTAACGTTGTTCCGGTTGCTTAATTAGACCGCGAATCAAACAAAGAAGCGCCCCATTCCTAGCAGGGAACGGGGCGCTGATTTTTTTCTACGGCTATCATCAACTCCATACCTAATAAGTCCTCACGGACAGGAAATAAAAAATGAAATTTGTAGATGAAGCGAAAATTGAAGTTTTTGCGGGTAAGGGCGGAAACGGCGTTGCCTCGTTCCGACGCGAAAAGTTTATTCCTAAAGGCGGTCCCGACGGCGGAGACGGCGGCCGCGGCGGCTCTATTTATGCCGTTGCCGACAGAAACCTGAATACTCTGATCGACTATCGCTACACACGTAAGTTCCAAGCCAAGAACGGCGAAAACGGCCGCGGCAGTGACTGCTACGGCAGAGGTGCTCCCGATATTGAGCTTCGTGTTCCGGTCGGAACCGTGATTACCGACTTGGATACCGGTGAGACAATTGCCGACTTGGATAAGAACGGTGAAAAAGCCCTTCTTGCCAAAGGCGGTAAAGGCGGTCTCGGCAACCTGCATTTCAAGACCTCTACCAACCGTGCTCCTCGTCAATGCACTCCCGGAGAACCGGGTCAAGAAAGAACACTCAAGCTTGAACTGAGAGTATTGGCGGACGTCGGTTTGTTAGGTCTTCCGAATGCAGGCAAGTCCACACTGATTTCCGCGGTTTCTAACGCCAAACCTAGAATCGCCGATTATCCCTTTACAACGCTGCATCCGCATCTTGGCGTTGTTCGTGCGGGTCCGGAATCCAGTTTTGTGATTGCAGATATTCCGGGACTGATTGAGGGTGCATCTGAGGGCGCCGGTTTAGGACACCAGTTCTTGCGTCATCTTTCCAGAACCAGCTTGCTGCTGCACGTCATTGATGTAGCACCTCTCGATACCGAAGAAGATCCTATCGCAGCTGCTCGCGCCATCGTTGAAGAACTGAGAAAGTTTGATCCGGCATTGGCAGACAAACCCCGTTGGGTTGTTCTTAACAAGATGGACCTGGTTCCTGAAGAAGAAAGAGCCAATGTCGTGGATAAGTACTGTGAAGCATTCGGTACGGATGTTCCGATGTTTGCGATTTCTGCTGTGACCCGTGAAGGCACTGAAGCTTTGGTTAAAGCAATTGCTGAAGATATTCACGAACAGCGCAGACAGCTCATCAAAGAAAGCGAACCGGATGTCCGCTTTGATGAAGACGAAGAAGTCTTCCCGCCCGAAGGCGGAGAGCCTGAAGAAGGTGAGCAAAAGTAAGCTGCCGGTGAATTTGGTCAAACCGCTGAGAAAACAAAATCCCGGCGGTTTTTCTTTTTTGATTTTGTAGTTTAAGTGGAAGCATTTTTGTTTAAAGCGATTTTGGATATACTGAACAGCTCTAATCACGACGACGCCGTTAATACAACAAAAAGCAAGTGAAGTTTATGATCCGCTTAGAAAGAGTGCTGTCGTCAATAAGATCGGATGAAACGAGATGGAAGAAAACCTCAAGATTTGGAACGATGCAAAAAGAATTGTCGTAAAAGTCGGCTCTTCTTTAGTGACAAATGAAGGTCACGGAGTAGATACGGAAGCGATTGCCCGTTGGACGGCTCAGATCGCTAAGCTGCAGGAAATGGGAAAACAGGTCGTTTGGGTTAGCTCCGGTGCGGTTGCAGAAGGAATGGCTCGTCTCGGGTGGACCAAACGTCCGAAAAAAATGCACGAACTCCAGGCAGCCGCAGCTGTTGGACAAATGGGTATTGTCGAAGCCTACGAAAAAAGCTTCGAGCGCTACGACATCCGCACAGCTCAAATCTTGTTGACGCATGCTGACCTCGCAGACCGTGAGCGTTACTTAAATGCACGCCAGACGCTAACCACACTCTTGGATCTCAAAGTTGTTCCGATCATTAACGAGAACGACACGGTCGTAACTAACGAAATCAAAGTCGGTGACAACGATACCTTGGGCGCACTGGTAACCAACTTGATTGATGCCGACGTCTTAGTGATCTTGACCGATCAGATCGGCCTCTTCACCGCTGATCCGCGCTCCAACCCTGAAGCCAAATTAGTGGAAGTCGGCGAAGCCGGAGATCCGATCTATGAAGCAATGGCCGGAGGCGCCGGTTCTTCCATTGGTAAGGGAGGTATGCAGACAAAAGTGCTTGCCGCTAAACGCGCAGCTCGCAGCGGAGCCTCAACTGTTATTGCCAGCGGACGCATTCCTGATGTTTTAGTCCGTTTAGCTCAGGGAGAATCCATCGGAACGCTTCTGAAGACAGATCGCAAACCGATGTCTGCCCGCAGCCAGTGGATGGCTGACCATTTGCAGCTGAAGGGAAAGCTCGTTATTGATGAGGGTGCCGTCGAGGCTGTCCGCAAAGGCAAGAGCCTGCTGCCGGTCGGTGTTAAAGCTGTGATCGGAGACTTCCTTCGCGGCGAAATCATTCAAGTCGTGGATCAAAACGACAAAGAAATCTGCCGCGGCATGATTAACTACGGCTCTGATGAGTCCCGTCGAATCATGGGACTGCACAGCGATGAAGTTGTGGAGGAGTTAGGCTACTTAGAACAGAGAGAGCTGATTCATCAGGACAACATGGTCGTGATGAATAAGTAGTCGTCTTAAAGACGATTATTTGTAAAGGCGGAAATGTCCCGGACCTTCCGCTTTTTCCCATCCTGCAGGCGGAACAAGGTGTTTCTTGTCGGTAAAGAGAGCAGGAGCTAACTCTTTCAACGCTTCTTTATAAACACCGCGTTTGAAGTCGATTACTTGGCTCAGCGGCACCCAATAGTCATTCCACTTCCAGGCCTCAAATTCCGGATGGTTGGTGGCTTTCAAGTTGATATCTTTGTTTTTACCGAGGAACTCTAACAGGAACCAAATCTGCTTTTGGCCTTTGTAAATGCCGCGAAGGTCGCGGCGAATCCAACGGTCAGGAACGTCATAGCGCAGCCAGTCTTCGGTGCGGCTGATGATGCGGACTTGGTTTTCAAAGAGACCAAGCTCCTCCCAAAGCTCTCTGAACATGGCTTCGCGAGGCGATTCCCCGCGGTTGATACCGCCCTGCGGAAATTGCCAGGAATGCTGACCCAAACGTTTCCCCCAAAAAACTTGTTTGAGAGGATTGGTCAAAATAATCCCGACGTTTGGTCGGTATCCATGTTGATCAAGCATAAAAACTTTAAAATAACTTATTTGTGTCTGCCCATTATATAGAGGCAGGAAAAGAAGTCATAAGATCCGAACCTAATCGTAGACTGCCGGCCTGCCGGCTCGTTTTTGAGAATTCGTAATGAGAGCAAAACAATTTTTTATTTCAACACAGAAAGAAGCTCCTGCAGATGCAGAAATCGTTAGCCAGAAGCTGATGCTTCGCGCAGGCATGATCCGTAAGCTTGCAGCCGGCGTCTATAACTACATGCCGATGGGCCTTCGCTCTTTGAAGAAGATTGAACGTATTGTCAGAGAAGAAATGGACCGTGCCGGCGCCATCGAACTTCTGATGCCGATCGTCCAGCCTGCTGAGCTTTGGCAGGAAACCGGCCGCTGGCAGAAGTACGGCTCTGAACTGCTTCGCTTTAAAGATAGACACGACAGAGACTTTGTTCTTCAGCCTACCAGCGAAGAAGTCGTGACCGACATCGCTCGTCAGGAAATCAAGTCCTGGCGTCAGCTCCCGGTGAACTTCTACCAGATTCAGACAAAGTTCCGTGACGAACGTCGTCCTCGTTTCGGCGTGATGCGCGGCCGCGACTTTGTCATGAAAGACGCTTACTCTTTTGACCGTACGGCTGAAGACGCCGGCAAGAGCTACGACAAGATGTTCGAAGCTTACTGCCGCATCTTTGATCGCTTGGGTTTGGTTTATCGAGCAGTGCGCGCTGACTCCGGCTCCATCGGCGGCTCTCGCTCTCAGGAATTCCAGGTGATCGCTGATACCGGCGAAGATTTGATCGTTTTCTGCCCGGACAGCGAATACGCTGCCAATATCGAATTGGCCGAAGCTCCCTGCCTGATCGAAAAACGCGCAGAAGCCACAGAGACCATGGAAAAGGTTCCGACTCCGGGCCGCGACAAGTGCGAGCTTGTTGTTGAACTTCTGAATAAGCCGCTGACAGCCAGCGTTAAATCTATTGTTTTGGCAGTTGATCACCAGGACGAAAAAGGCAATCCGCTGCCTGCAAAAATCGTTCTTCTGCTTCTCAGAGGCGATCACACTCTTAATGAAGTTAAAGCCGAAAAGCTGGAAGCGCTTAAGGGCGGATTCCGCTTTGCAACCGACAAGGAAATTGAAGATACCTTCGGATCTAAACCGGGTTATCTCGGCCCTGTCGGTATTCCTAAGGATGTCACCATCGTTGCCGATACAACCGTTGCCAACATGAGCGACTTCATTGTCGGCGCCAACGAAGAGGGCTATCACATCCGCGGCGTGAACTGGGGCCGTGACCTGAGAGAACCGGATGTTGTTGCTGATATCCGTAACGTCGTTGAAGGCGATGTTTCTCCAGACGGCAAAGGCACGCTCAAGATGCAGCGCGGCATCGAAGTCGGCCACGTATTCTTCCTCGGCGACAAGTATTCTGCTCCGATGAATGCGACTTACCTGGACGAAAACGGCAAGCCCCAGCTGCTTCAGATGGGTTGCTACGGTATCGGTATTTCTCGTCTGCTGGGCGCAGCTATCGAGCAAGGCCACGACGATAAAGGCATTATCTGGCCGGACAGCATTGCTCCGTTCACCGTAGTGATCTGCCCCGTCGGATATGACAAGAGCGAAGAAGTTCAGAAGGCTTCTAACGAGCTTTACGGTCGTCTGCGCGAAGCCGGCATTGACGTCATCCTCGATGACAGAGGTCTGCGTCCCGGGGTCATGTTCGCTGACTGGGAACTGATCGGTGTTCCGCATCGCGTTACGATCGGTGACCGCGGCCTGAAGAACGGTGAAGTTGAATACGCTCACCGCGGAGATCTCCAGAACGAAAACGTTCCTGTCACCGAAATCGCTGACAAACTGATCGCCAAGATCAAAGTCCGCTAAGCGAAGAAGCGTTTCCTTTTAGGGCGTCGGAAAACCTGCTGCAGGGATTTTCTGGCGCCCTTTTAATTTCTTTAGGTGTCCTTCCGAGGCTGGCTCAGAAGCCGTCTGCTTCTGCGGCTTTCCTCTGCTTTTCCTTGTATGTATTTATCCTCTGCTTCAGAATTTTTTGTGCGGCTGGGTTGCTGACGATTTCTGCTAACTCTGCCAGTCTTCTTTGACCTATTCGTCTATCGGCGGCTCGAAGAATGTCTGTGAGTCCCCAATGATCTCTTAGTCATTAATTCCGACAAAGGCGTATCAATGTATTCTCGAAGCATGTTCGAAATCTCAGAGGTTTCGCTGCTATACGGATAGATAGATAAAGCTTCGTAAGCGATACGAGAGTTTTCGTCTGGGCCTTCGGAATGGATAAAGTGCTTCGGATAATCGAAGATGGTTTCTTTGCCTAACGTGATCCAATACCTTGGTAAGTCAGTACTTCCATATTGGCTTCCCATTCGGTAGGCTACACAATGGATCTGAAAGTCTAATTTTGGATCGACAAGCAAATACACTTCTTTCTGTAATTTGCTCCAAGGCCTAATCTTTCTTCTTTGCATCATAGTAGTAGCGAGAAAATTGTCAGCAGGGTTGGGTTATTTCTTCCGACCTCGGTTCACAAGTTATTCTGTCTTTGCGAAAGGCGAAATGTTCGCTCTCTAACAGATATAAATATAGTAGTCTTGAGCGAAAAATTTTGACGCATTAAATCAATAAATTCGATTATCAAACTATCGAATTTATAGAAAATCATTTTGAGATATTCTGCCTATGGACTGTTTTTACTAGGCTTTTACCAGCTAGGCCCGTAAAGCACCGTTATTAAGACGGTGAAATAAGGGCCCAGTCCGAAGGACTGGCTATGCTAAACTGGCTCTATCTTTTCAGATCTAGGGGCGGGCTGTCCCGAAGTGAAGTCTGTGGAGAGATGTGAGACCTGAAGGAGTATACGGTTGTGTCCAAGCACGTGAAACTCCTTTTGGAGAACGTGCAAAAACCAAGCTGTACTCCTTTGGGCAATCCCGCTGAAGCAGAAACCCGCCGAGGCAACTTCGACATTAAGCTACGGCTGTCGGAGAAGTGGTAGGAATCCTCTTCATTTATGGAGGGGAGGAAGTCAATAGTAAAAAGCGAACTATGAGGAAAACCCTGTTAGCCCATTACTCAGCTTCAAGTCCCAAATTCAACGGTTAATGCAATGCAAAACTCAACAGCTGGAGTCGGTAGCCGCGTAAGAGGCTGCCGAGTTCAATCAAGAAAGCCTGCGTTCATTTAAACTTTCGCTGAAGGTTTCGACGAGGAACTTACTTGAAGAGTACAAAGCGTGACTACGAAGCTTGGCAAAGAATTTGACATCCAGGACTACCTTATCAATACGGAAAACAATCCCGAAGCTTTTTTCAAGGCCTGTGTTGAAGAAGATCTGGGAGATGGATCACTCGTTAGAAGGGCACTTGGCGAAATGGCGAAGGCTAAAGGAATGGTTCAGCTCGCAAAGGAGACAGGTCTCTCAAAGCAGTGTTTGTACAGAGCGCTCAGCCCCGAAGGATCACCTAAATTCGAAACGATATTTAGAATCAGCAAGGCCTTGAAGCTGACGATTCCGACTCATCGAGCCTGATTTAAATTCTCCGATCTCCGCTGCGGCTGGAAAGCTCTAAAAGTTACTCTGTGTCCGCTGGCGCTCTCTTGAAAAGTTTTGTAAGACCGGCAAGCCAGAATTTCACAAAGATGCCGACGCATAACGCCGAAATAACAGTTCCTTCCCGCAGCCCGCGTATTTCGTGGAAGACGCAGTAACTAAGAAGTAAAGCCAACAAAACCAAAATAACGTCATTGGCGATTTTGACGGATGAAAATGGCTTGTGCAGAACCGTACTGACCGCAAGTACGAGTCCTTCCCCGGGTAACGCTGCGGCGCCGGCAAACACTTCTAAAGCAACGCCGAGTCCGAGAACCACGTTTCCAAGCATCGAGACTGCAAAACATTTCCAATAAATATCTGAAGACAAGAACTCAGTGATCTGCATAGATGTATCGATGAAGTAAGAGAAGGCGAATGTGATCGGAATTTGCGAGAGAAGTAGAAGCTTGTTGATGGATTTTCGGAGCAGCAGCCACTGTGCAGCAACAAAGAGCAAGTTAATGAAGAAAGTAGTTTCACCGAAGGTTAAGCCGCTGGCATAAGACGACACTAATGGCAGAGAGCTGATGGGCGTGGTTCCGAGATTGCCTCGAGTCACGAGTGCGATACCTAAACTCATGACGAACAATGCAGCGACGAATATGAACCACGGGCCTAACTTGCGAAACATATCGGAAAAATTTGAAAGATGTTGGACTTGAGGATTAGAGATTCAAGAAAGAAAAGTCGAAGGGCTGAGCTTCGACTTTTCAGATTGATTAGAGGTTAGAAACCGTTATGTTCCTGCTTTTGCTTCGGACTTCGATGGGGCAGGAACGTCGTTTTCGACTTTGCATATCACTTCCGGCATCGAAATGATATGCAGATCCCTCTGCTGGAACGGAATGTTGATCTTGCGCTTGTTGAATTCACGGAACATCGCGCGACCAATGTTGGACCTCAAAGTCGCGGTGCCTTTTTCGGGGTCGGGAACCCAGAAGTACGACGTCAGTTCAATACCGTCGGCTCCGAAGTTCGTCAGAATGGTGTAGGGCGCCGGATTGATCAGCACGCGCGGCTGTTTTCGGACGATATCGGTCATGAGCTCAATGACTTCATCAATGTCGGCGCTGTAGTCAACGCTCATCATGACGGTCGCACGTCCCGGACCCAACAGGTACGAGGTATTGCGAACGCTGCTAGTGACGAAATTCTCGTTCGGGATAATCGTTACGCTGCCGTCGTAAGCCTTAACAGCTGTGTAGCGCGTCTTGATGTCCGTCACAATACCTTCAACGCCGGAAACGTTCACCAAGTCTCCGATTTTGATGCTCTTATCCAGAAGAATAATGAATCCGCTGACGTAGTTAGAGGCAATTTTCTGTAAGCCGAAACCTAAGCCGACACCGATGGCACCGCCGAAGACACCAAGCACGGTGATGTCAATACCAACGGAAGCCAGACCGATCAGAATCGCAATCGTCACTAAAACGACCTTGACTACCCGGATGATCACAACGCGGACGTTGGACTCCATGGTCGGAAGGCTGTTTATCCATTTCTCAAAGAACTGACCGATCCACTTCGCGATAAAGAGCGCTAAGGCAATCGAGAAGCCGGAAAGGAAGACAGACCAAACCGTTGCGTTGGTGCTTCCCAGCGGAATTTTGGTGGTCTGCATGAATTCGACGCACTTAGGCAGTACACCGACGATCTGAAGCGCGACACCGCCCCAAATCGAAAACGTCAGGAAGTTATCCAGGCTGCTGTTGTATTTGCGCGAAAGTGAGTGCAGCAGAAATACGACCGTGCGGATCACAACGTAGGCCCCGAGAATCAGCCACGCAATGGATTCCAGCGGCAGGGCTTTCTTAGGAAGCAAGCCGAAAAGTCGCACGGTAAAGGTGCTGACCGCGATGAAGAACATTCCAAGCAGCGGGAAACTCAGCCGCAAAATCAGCGTCTCTATGCCTCGTCTTACCTTTGCCCAGAAGGCGCTCTCGCGATGTTCAGGCTTGACAGGGGCTTCGCCTTCTTCCGCTTTGATCTCGTCGCTTTCGATGATTTCATTGGCGGCTAAGTGCTTAATAATCCGCATGCGGATGTATTTGCCGAGCAGCCAAGCTAAAAACAGTGAGCCCAGAATGGAGGCCAGCTGCCAATAGATGATCGGCTGGTTAAGCCCTTTTTCAAACATCAGCAGGAGTTGATCCAGGATGTTGCTGTCGCCGCTTAAAAGTTCTTCTGTCGTAACCGCTGTTTGTGCGACTTTGGCGATTTCGGCGGATGCGGCTGCCGAGGTACTCATAGGCTGTCTCCGTTAGGTTAACGACCGTTTGCGTCGTCAACCGGATCAAATGTCAATGTAATAGAAGAGGGAATGTCTCCTACCGGGGGTTTGGGGAAGGGATTGCACATCAGAATCGCTTTTTCCACCGCTGTATCGAAAGCCTTCAGACCGCTGCTGCTGATCATCTTGGGCGGAACAGCCTTCTGACCGTTCTTGAGCAGTCGGACATCGAACTTGGCAACGTACATTCCGCGTTTGGCGCCGGCCGGCGTATTAAACGTAATATGCGGACGGATGCAGGCAACGATACGGTTGTTGTACTGGGCTTGCTGAAAGTTCGTCATGGCGCCGGAGCCTGAACCCATGGCAGATCCGCTCTGGCCGGTTAAGCGGCTGAGCATTTCTTTTCTGCGGACGGCATTCGCCTGTTCTTGGGCTCTCTGACGATTGAGTTCTTCTTGAGCCTTGCGCTTTTCAGCTAAGGCTTTTTCTCGCTGAGCCTTTTCTTCAGCGATCTTGCGTTCGCGTTCCTGAGCTTGCTTCTTGAGTTCTTCCTGCTTGGCTTTGCGCTCGGCTTCTGCTTTTTCTTCAGCCTTACGTTTTTCTTCCGCTAAGCGTTTCTGCTCTTCTTGTTTCTTCAGCTCTTCCTGACGCTTCTGTTCTTCGATGCGTCGTTCTTCTTCCTGACGGCGCAGTTCAGCCTGGCGAGCTTCTTCGGCTTTGCGCTGCTCTTCAGCTCGTTTGGCTTCCTGAAGCTGACGTTCGCGCTCAAGAATGCGTTGTTTTTCCTCTTCCTGTTTCTTCTTTTCGCGGTCGAGTCTTTCTTGGACGATGTCCGGATCCTCAAGCAGATTGGCTTGACGATCTAAATCCGTCTGAGCGATAGGAGGCGGGGGCGGAGGCAGCTGCTGAGGCTCTTCCGGAGCAGGAGGCTCGGGAGCGGGTTCCGGTTCCGGCTGAGGTTCAGGTTGGGGCTCCGGTTCGGGCTGAGGCTCGGGTTCCGGCTCAGGCTGCGGTTCCGGTTGCGTCTCTGCCGGGGCTTCTGCTGCCGGCATGTCGCCGTTCCACAGTTCGGCATAGACGGGGCCTGTCGGCTCCGATCTCCATTGCATGGAAACGAAGAGCAGCACAAAAAGAAGCCCGTGGGCGATTAAAGCGAGCACAAAAGCCGTGCCCCAATAACCCTGAGCGCCTGAGAGCCGATTCGCTTGATTCGGAGATAAGTCGTCCATTACTTGGCACCGCTTCCTTCAAGTTGCAATGACAGACCGATACGCGTGATGTTGGCCTTTTGTAGATTGCGCATCACGTCGATGACTTTTTCATATGCGACGGTTTTATCCGCAGCAATGACAACCGGAACCTGATTTCCGTCGGTCTGCATCGATTCGACCGTAGAGACTAACTGAGGGAAATCAACCGGAGTTAATTTCTTTGCGGTATCGCGGATCTGGAGTTTGCCGTCTGGCGAGATAATGACTTCGACAACTTTATCCGGAGTGCGAGCCGCTTTATTGACTTTCGGCAGATCGACGATCGAAGGGTTGACGTATGGGGCGGCGACCATCAGGATCACCACGAGAACGAGCATCACGTCAATGTACGGGACGACGTTCATCTCTGCTAAAAGACGTCTTTTGCCGTTACGTGCCATGTTGCGTCCTTAGGCCTGACGACCCAAAATGTTCTGGAATTCCTGCATGAAGCTTTCGTACTGGCTCGAGAGACGATCCAGACTATAAGCAAAGCGGTTGTAGCCGATAACGGCAGGAATAGCGGCAAACAGACCGATCGCGGTTGCCACCAGAGCTTCGGCAATACCCGGGGCGACGACAGCCAGCGAAGCGCTTTCCAGGTTGCCCAAGCCTGTGAAGGCGTCCATGATGCCCCATACGGTGCCGAACAGACCGATGTACGGAGAAACGGAACCGATGGTCGCCAAAACGCTCAAGCCCGACTCGAGAATGTCGAGTTCTCTCTGATAACGGGCGCGCATGGCGCGAGACACACCGTCAATGACGCCGAAGGTGCCGGCGCGGGCTTCGAGATTGCTCGCGCGGCTTCTTAAGAACTCGGTCATGCCGGAGTAAAAGATGCCCTCCTGAGGACCGATGGAAGAGCGTCGCTCGGTGGCGCTTTCGTAGAGTTTATTTAAATCTGCACCGCCCCAGAAACGCTTGTCGAAGTTGCGGGCTTCTCTTCTTGCACGGCTCATCTGGAACCATTTCTGAAAAATAATGGTCCAGCTCACTAAAGAGAAAATCAAAAGAATAGCCAAAACAATCTGAACAACGGCGCTCGCATGAGCAACCAAAGTAATGATTGATAAATCGGCAGATGCTTCCATCACAGTCCCTTGTACTAACGAATGATTAATGAGTTAAAAGTTTTTTGAGTTGTTCTGAAATAGGCTCGGGCATAGCCACCGGGCGGAATGTGTGCGCGTCGAGCGTGCCGCAGCGAACGTCTCCGACGTTGAGCACTTCATCTCCTCTCAGAATTTCCTGATGAAATTCAAAAGAAGTACGGCCGCACGCGGTGACCGTTGATCGAACCACTAATTCATCATCCAGCCGGGCCGGTTTCTTGTACTTGGCTTTGGCTTCGGCGACGACAAAGACGACGCCGAGCTCTGAGTACAGCCGCTCCTGACTCCAGCCCAATGCGCGCAGCCATTCCGTGCGTGCGCGTTCCATGAACCTGAAGTAGTTTGCGTAATAAACCACTCGTGCACAGTCTGTGTCTTCGTAGTAGACGCGAACCGGCCAGTCGAAATAGTGTTTTTTCATCAACAAATTCTCATCCGAGCGCGCGTAAGCGCGCTCAAAAAGGCTCCTTGAAGCCCAGCCTCACATAAGAGCGCATTTTAACAAACGGGTACCTGAGAATCAGGCTTGAAAGGTCATTCTTTATACCCGTTTTTCGGAGCGATAAAATCTTTCGCGAATCTTAAAAAGTTGGGAATACCCCTAGACGGGAAACCGTCCCTAACTATTTTATTTCTTTGGAATTTTTTGTGATCTGATAAGATATCTCGTCCCAAAATAGGCGAAAGGAACAGCAGTGAAAATTAAAGTAGGATACGGCGCAACTTACGGCAGGCTCCTTAGGTTGTCAGCGGCTGTCTTTGCTGTGATCGCACTGACCTCCTGCAAAGAAATTCCGAACTCTGTTCACACGGAAAAAGAACTTGCCTCCAATACGCTTTACACGCCGTTCTCCGGCCGCAGTCCGAAGCATTTGGATCCGACGAGTTCTTACTCTTCCGATGAGACGCCTTACACCTACAGTATTTACGAACCGCTTTACCAGTATCACTTCCTAGAGCGCCCTTATCGCCTGATCCCTCGTTCCGCAGCAGAGGTCGTTAAACCCGTTTATCTGGATAAAGACGGAAAGGCCTTACCTGAGACTGCTTCGGCGGAAAAAATCGCTCTGAGTGTTTACGAGATTCCGATCAAAAAAGGAATCCTCTTTGCGCCTCATCCGGCTTTTGCCAAGAACGAAAAGGGCGAATACATCAACCACGCGTTAGCGCCTGAAGTCATCGACGAGCTGCACAATCCGATGGATTTGCCGCAGAAGGGTACGCGAGAGCTGACCGCCGAGGATTTTGTTTACTCGATCAAGCGAATGGCCAATCCCCGCATCATTGCTCCGGTCTACGGAACGATGGTGAACTATCTTCCGGGATTGAAAGACTTTGCCGTTCAGGTTCGCGCAGAAGACAAACGCCTTCGCGCCGATCTCAAGCCCTCTGACAGAGACTTACCTTTCTTAGACTTGCGGAAGTTTGAGCTCAAAGGTGTTTCGGCGCCGGATAAGTACACGCTGCGGCTCGAAGTCAAAGGAAAGTACCCGCAGTTCCCCAACTGGCTGGCCATGACGTTCTTTGCGCCGGTTCCGTGGGAGGCCGAAGCCTTCTACGCCCAGAAGGGCATGGCCAAAAACAACTTGTCTTTGAACTATTGGCCCGTGGGTACCGGCCCTTACATGCTGGTGGAATCGATTGAGAACCGCAAACATGTCATGGAGCGCAATCCGAATTTCCGTAAGACGGAGCTTTATCCCTGCGCGGGGGAGCCCGGCGATGAAGCGAAAGGATTTTTAAAGGACTGCGGAAAACCGCTGCCTTTCATTGATCGGATTGAAATCACGGCCGAAAAAGAAAGCGTGCCGCTTCGTACGAAGTTCCTTCAGGGCTACTACGACTCTCCGCAGATTGAACGTCTCGACAACGGTCAGGGCTTCTTGATCGGCATGGCCGACAGCGCGGAAAAAGAAAAAGAGTACAAAGAAAAGAAACTGCAGTTTCCGCAGACCATAGAAGCGCAAAACACGTACTTCGGCTTTAACTGGATGGATCCGGTCGTAGGAGAAGGCAAGACGCCCGAAGAGCGCGAGCGCAACAAGAAGCTTCGTCAGGCGATTTCTATTGCCATGGACTGGGAAGAATATATCCAGATCTTTGAGAAAGGGCTGGCGTCTCCCGCGCATGGACCCCTGCCGCCGGGACTTTTCGGATATCGAGAGGACGGCGCTGCGGCCTTTAACCCGATCGTTTACGAAAAGACCGAAGACGGACTCGTCCGCCGCAAATCCATTGAAGAAGCCAAGAAACTCTTAGCTGAAGCAGGCTACCCCGGCGGCCGTGATGCAAAAACCGGCGAGCCTTTAGTCTTGAATCTCGACTTCCAGGCGGCAGCGTCTCCTTCAACGAAGGCTGTGCTCGACTGGTACCAGAAGCAGTTTGCCAAGATCGGCATTCAGCTCGATATCCGCGGCACGGACTACAACCGTTTCCAGGATAAAGTGATCTCCGGGAATCACCAGCTCTTCTTATGGGGCTGGCTGGCCGACTATCCGGATGCAGAAAATTTCCTGTTCCTGCTTTACGGCCCTAACGCTAAGTCCAAGACGGGCGGCTCGGGAGAGAACGCTTCGAACTACCAAAATCCGAAGTACGACGAGCTCTTCAGCCGTATGCGTTATATGGACGAAGGCCCGGATAAGGCCGAGGCCATTAATGAACTGATCAAGATCGTCCAGGAAGATGCGCCGTGGACATTCGGTTACTTTCCGACGAGTTCCGCGGCTTTCCATCAGTGGGTGCACAACGGCAAACCCACGCAGGTTGTGCGCAATCACATTCAGTACCTGAGGCTCGATCCTGAGACGCGAGTGAAGGCTATTAAAGAATGGAACAAACCCATTTACTGGCCGCTGCTCGTTTTTGTTCTGCTGTCGGCCTTGGTGATTATTCCGGCTGTGGCGCTTCATAGAAAGCGGGAGCGAATGACCGCGCGCACCACAGAGGAGGACGTCAAATGATTCGTTATCTCTTAAGACGCATCGGCTACGGCTTCCTGATTCTGATCGGCGTCAATCTGCTGACCTTTATGCTGTTCTTTACGGTCAACACGCCGGACGACATGGCGCGCCTTAATATTGGCGGCAAACGCGTGACCGCTGAAGCGATTCAAAACTGGAAAGAAGAGCACGGCTACGACAAGCCGCTGCTTTGGAATGAGAAGGCCGAAGGATCGGACAAGCTTACCGATACGATTTTTTGGCAGCACAGTGCGCGGCTGATGGTCGGAGACCTCGGCGCATCGGACGCGGGTCGCGACATTGCCTATGAAATCAAAAACCGAATGTGGCCCTCGGTCGCTTTGGCGTTTCCGACCTTTTTGCTCGGCGTCTTTGTGATTGTTGTGTTTTCTTTGGGATTGGTGTTTTTCCGGCACACGAAGCTTGAGATCGGCGGCGTGGTCTTTGCCATTGTCATGATGTCGATCTCATCGCTTTTCTACATTATTTTCGGGCAGTGGCTCTTCTCAAAAGTCCTGCGGCTCGTTCCGATCTCAGGTTTTGAGACGGGAACGGCCATGATTTCGTTCCTAATTCTTCCGATTGCGATCGGTGTTTTCTCCCGCATCGGCGGCGATGCGCTGCTGTACCGCTCGATGTTCCTGGAAGAAATCAACAAGGATTACGTTCGTACTGCTCGGGCAAAGGGTTTAAGCGAAACAGCGGTTCTGTTTAAACATGTACTGCGCAACGCCAGTCTTCCGATTCTGACTTCAACAGTTGCTGTGCTCCCGATGCTGTTTTTAGGCTCCTTAGTGATGGAGAGCTTTTTCGGCATTCCGGGCTTGGGCAGCTTTACGATTGACGCGATCAATGCTCAGGACTTCGCCATCGTCCGTACGATGGTTTTTGTAGGAACTGTGCTGTATGTCATCGGTCTGATTTTGACGGACGTGGCTTACACGATTGCCGACCCGAGGATCCGTTTGAAATGATGCCTAAATTTGTTTTGCTTCCGACGGATATCGTGGTTGTCGTCCTTCTAGCGGCACTAACGTTTTATCTGATTCATGTTGCCCGCTCCGAAGAGCTCAAGGCACGCTGGCGCTATGTTGTGAGTTCCGGCGCCTCGCTGTGCTCGCTTTCGCTGCTGTGTTTCTTCCTTCTGCTCTCCGTCGTAGATTCTGTGCACTTTCGTCCGGTCATTGATGTTCAGGCCGGGCGCCCGATCTATGACGTCAAGGCTTATTCCCTGTTGGATAAAGCGCTAGGCAAAGCCTCTTCTGCCGAAGAGAAGTCTTATTCGATGCCGCTTGCGACTCAGACATTTGAAAAAATTTCCCGCTTTGAAGACGGCAAACCCGTGCGCGATTACGAACCGCTGAAAGCCGGAGGAGCGCACCTCAAAAATAAAGCCGATTGGGCAGAAGACGTCATCGTTAAATCGGCCTGCGGGCTAGGTGCAGGACTCGTGCTTAGCGCTTTGCTGTGGTTCTTAACGGTCGGACTGATTGCTCGATATAAAGATCGCTCATTCAAGGGAGAGGTGCGTACGCTATTTAAGCGCCGCGATGAAGTTCCTTACGAAGCAGTCCTTACGACCTGCTCTGTTTTAATCGTCCTCGGGTGCCTGATCGGCGCGCTTTGGCCGTATTACCACGTGATGGGGACAGATCAAACAGGCAACGATGTCCTGTATCAAGCCTTTAAGTCGGTGCGTACAGCGCTTGTGATCGGAACTCTGGCGACGTTGACGACGCTTCCGTTTGCCGTGGTTCTGGGAATTTGTGCCGGATTCTTCAAGGGCTGGGTAGACGACTTAATTCAGTACCTTTACACGACGTTGTCTTCAATTCCGAGCGTTCTTTTGATTGCGGCTTCCGTGCTGATGATTCAGGTGTTCATTGATTCTCATCCCGGCATGTATGCGACCGGCATTGAGAGAGCCGACCTTCGTCTGTTCATGCTTTCAATCATCATCGGTCTGACGGGCTGGGCCACGCTCGCACGTCTCCTTCGCGCCGAGACCTTAAAGATTTCTCAGCTGGACTATATCCAAGCGGCTCGTGCCTTCGGATTAGGGCCGTTTAAGATCATGAAGCGTCATGTGCTGCCCAACGTGATCCACATCATTTTGATTGTGGCGGTATTGGATTTCTCCGGCATTGTTCTATATGAAGCGGTGCTTTCTTACGTCGGTGTCGGCGTTGATCCGACGACACACAGTTTCGGTTCCATGATTAATGCCGGACGTCTTGAACTTTCCCGCACACCGGTTGTCTGGTGGAACCTTTGCGCGGCTTTCACTTTCATGCTCACACTTGTGTTGTCTGCCAACTTGTTTGCGTCTGCCGTTCGGGAAGCATTTGACCCGAGACTGGTCCTCAAAATCGGGAGGAAAAAGTAATGCTCCGTATTTCTAATATGGTGACTGAAATCCTCACTTCCGAGGATACGGTTCGCGTTGTAGACGGTTTGAGCCTGACGCTTAATCGAGGCGAAATCTGCGCTTTAGTCGGAGAGTCCGGGTGCGGCAAATCTATGACGGCTTTTTCTCTGCTGAGATTGCTTCCGAGCTCCGGACGAGTCTCGAGCGGTGTTGTTACCGTTGACGGAACAGAAATCATGGGTTTGCCGGAAGCTGCGATGCGCAATATTCGCTCTTTCAAGATCAGTTTGATTTTCCAGGAACCGGCGACGTCGTTAAACCCGGTGATGACTGTCGGGGATCAAATTGTCGAGACAATTCTTCTTCATACACCGCTGCGCGGCGAAGAAGCGCGAGCAAAAGCACTCGACTGGCTGAAAAAAGTCGGAATCCCTGAGCCCGAACGCAGAATGAAATCATTCCCGTTTGAACTCTCCGGCGGTCAAAAGCAGCGCGTTATGATCGCTATTGCACTAGCGGCCGAGCCGAACTATTTGATTGCAGACGAACCGACGACGGCGCTGGACGTTTCCGTTCAAGCTCAGATTCTTGATCTTTTAAAGCATCTCAAGGAAACCGAAAACATCGGCATTCTGCTGATTACACATGATTTGGCTGTTGTGGCTCAGGTCGCAGCCAGGGTAGGGCTGATGTATGCCGGTGAGCTGGTGGAAGAAGCTTCAGCACGTGAGTTCTTCTCCAAGCCATTGCATCCTTATGCGCGCAATCTTTTGAAGGCGCTTCCTGAAGGAAAGCAAAAGAGCCAGATGCTCGAGGCAATACCGGGCATGGTTCCTCGCTTGAATCGAGAGTTCCATGGATGCCGATTTGCCGAGCGCTGTAAAAAAGCTCGTCCCGAATGTTCTCAGCATAAAGTTGTCCTGCAGGAGATTGGAGACCGAAAAGTTCGCTGCCTGTTTCCTGAAAATGATCCGGTCGAACTTCCGCGAAGTGACGTTGTTGTTGAGCGAGAGCAGAAAGATGTGCCTCGCATTCTTGAAGTCAAGAATTACAGCGTTTGGTTTCCGATTCGCGGCGGTTTTCTGCGTCCGACGGAATACGCCAAAGCCGTCAACAATGTCTCATTCGATGTGCGCAGAGGGCTGACAACGGCATTGATCGGAGAAAGCGGCAGCGGCAAAACCACGGTGGCCCGAGGCATCCTCCAACTTCTCCGACTGCAGGCAAAAATCACTGGTTCTGCGCTCTTGAACGGAAAAGACTTAGGCAGCTTGAACGGTCCCGATCTTCGACAAGCCCGCGTCGATATGCAGGTTATTTTCCAAGATCCATTCTCCAGTTTGAATCCGAGAATGCGTGTTAAGGAAATTCTGCTTGAAGGGTTGGAGAGCCTGCACCCTGATATTCCTGCGAGTGAAGCGCTCGGAAGAATTGAAGATGTCATCGGTCTTTGCGGGCTTCGTTCCGATTCATTGAATCGGTATCCGCATGAGTTCTCGGGCGGACAAAGACAGCGCTTGGCGATAGCTCGTGCGTTGGTGGTCGAACCCAAACTTCTGATTTGTGATGAACCGACATCGGCTTTGGATGTTTCCGTGCAGGCCCAAATCCTGAATCTTTTGAACGAAATCCAAAGAAGCCGAGATATCTCGTACTTGTTCATCACTCATAACTTCGGCGTCGTTCGTTACCTTGCCGATGAAGTCATTGTGATGAAGTCCGGAGAAGTGGTAGAAGCAGGATCGGCGGCAGAAATCCTTAATCGTCCGAAAGATCCTTACACCTGTCGCTTGCTGGAAGCAGTTCCGAATTTCGACTCTCTGAAGTAAGAACAAGAAGTTCCCACAAAGCCGAAAGACGCGTCTGGATACGGAAAGACGTTCTAGACTCTGTTAGCGAAATTCAGCGAAGGACGAAATAAAAATTCAGAGGGGAGTTTTATCTTTAAAGGAGAGAATTAAAGATAGTTTAACCTCTAAGTATTGGTATTTTTGCTGTCAAAGAAAGCCTCAATTTTTGAGAATTGAGCAGAAATTGAACACGATTGAACAAGTATTGAACATATATCGTGAGTAGACGAGCTTGAGAACGAGTTTCTCTTTTCAATCCGGATAGAGTAACGGCCTGTTTTAGCGAAATAAGCGAAAGATGAAATAAAAATTTGGAGGGGATTTTTGTTTTTAAAAGACCGAATTAAAGATGATCTATCTTTTAAGTATTGGGATTCTTGGTGTCAAAGAAAACGTCTTTTTTGGGAATTAGACTGTTAAAAGGCCAAACTCGAGGAGGTACTTCTTTTTTAATCCGGAAAGAGCAATCGTGTGTTTTCAGTGATGCCTCGCTGGTTGGCAGCGATGTCTATTAAAACATCGCCTAAGCGGTCTTGATCCGACAAGAACTTGATTCCATTGTTTTGGCACAGATCCAAGTAAATCGCCAGCGCCGTCCTTTTGTTGCCGTCCTGAAAGAAATGACCTTTGAGAAGGCTGACGACGATGCTTGTTATCTGCTCTCTGACGGTGTCGTAATAGGAATAGCTGGACAGACATCCGCCTACTCGCTGTTTTCTTTCTTCTGAGCAGCGATTGCCGGTGAGAGCTTCGTTGATCAAGACCACCGCATCAATATCTAATGGTGTACTCATTTGTCTTTGAGATAATCAAACGTCTTTTTGAAGGTGTTTAAATTTTCTTTAAAGCGTTTGAGCATTTGCTCTTTAGTATTTGGGCGGAGCTCCTGTTTTTGAGGAACTGATTTTCTATCTGTCATAGTTCAAGAAAGAGAAGAGCCGATTCGGTTCGATTAACCGGCTCGGCTTCTTCCCTCAGAAAGAGAAATTATCCTTGTTCGCTGAAACGTTCTTTAAGCCGCTGAGGCAGTCCTCCGCTGCGCTGCGTGACGGTCTTTAACGACATGTCTAGGGCATCCTTAGCCCCGAAAATCTGGCACGTTTTTTCCGAGCGAGTAATGCCGGTATAAAGAAGTTCGCGCGTGCATAAAGAGGCAGCATCACTTCCGGCACTTAGTGTTGGCAGGAAGATGGCTACATCACGGAAGCCGGAACCCTGCGATTGATGGATGGTGATTGCAAAGGCGGTGTCATATTTCGGCAGCAGCTGAGCCGGAACGATTTTCTTCAGATCACCGATGAATGCATACCACATCGGTTTGTCGGAATCAGCCGTCTTCAAGCCGAAAATAACAGCGACGTCGCCGTTGGCGACACCAAGGCCGGAGTCGTTTTGACGAACAATGATGACCTTGCCGTTGTACATGTCGTCTGCGGATGGAACTATGAAAGCCGTTTTAACAAAATCTTCGCAATAATCATTGACGGCATTGACGCCGGTCGGACCTTCACGTTGTGCGCACAACGGACGGAAAGTACTCAGTTCGTTCCAGACGTCTTTAAGAGCTTGTTGTACATCATTAGGAAGGTTTTCGAAGTTGGCTGATCTTGAATCCACTTCGTTTTTATCGTTCAAAGTTAAAGTCAGGTTTAAGTTTTCGACTGCGTTGCAGTAGGAATCGAGTTTTTCCTCTAACCACTTCTGAGCCTGCAGAGGAAGATTTCTACCTGCAGATTTGAAAAACACGCCGGTATCTTTAAATCCTTCAAAAGGTTGATCGTCCGTGTACTCAACTTCTGAAATAAAGTCCGAAATGCCGGCTTCTCTTCCTTCTTCGAAGGCCAGCATGCGCTGCGCCAATCTGCCGATAGCGGATTTGTCGTTGAAGCGAATGCTCTCTTTTAATTCAACAATGTGGCCTTTCAAAACACCCGAATTGTCGGAGATGTCAGCAAACACCGAACCAGGTCCGACGGCTGCCAGCTGATGCTTGTCGCCTAAAAACACAGTTTGCGTTTTGGTTGGATCAATTGATCTGATAAGTTTTAACGCAAGGGCGGAGTCAATCATTGAGCTCTCATCCACGATTAGCAGATCTGCTTCGATCGGATTGTCTGCTGAAGGTCGTTTGCCGTTGGATAAATCCGTGACGAGCAATTTATGGATCGTCAAAGAAGTCAGTCTATCTTCCGCAAGGGCCTTGCGAACGGCAGGGTAGTAAGGTGCAGAGGACGGACCGGCATCCGCTTGATTTTTTACGGATTCAAGAAGACGACTTGTGGCCTTTCCGGTTGGGGCACACATTTGAATGATGCCCTTCGGATGTATTTCCAAAAAGGCTTCAATGAATTTCACAACGGTGGTTGTTTTGCCGGTACCGGGACCGCCGCAAATAACGGAGAATTTCTCCGAAACTGCAAGTTCGGCGGCTTCCAGCTGCAGAGGATTTAAAGAGTAGGCTTTCTTGTCGCCGTTTTCTCGTGCATTCTTTAACGTCTGTTCCAGCTGTGCTAAGGCCTCTTTTACCTCGTTGACGTCGCTGGCGCTTGTAGAGCACATACCGTGAATACCTGCGGCCAAACGGCTTTCAGAGCAAAAATTGCGGCGGGAATAAATTCTCAGCTTTTTCGGTTCGCTCTCGTCAAGAAGAAAAGGCGTAGGAGCGACAGAAAGGTTGTTAGGTTCGTCAGCAATTTTGTTGCTGCTGTCTGTTAGCAGCTCAGCTTCCCTGAGCAGCTCCACGTACTTTTTATTTTGCGGCGTTGCATCAAGCTCGGCACATAAACCTCCGAGGTGTTCGGCTTGTCCGAGATGCAGCATGAAGAACGCCAATGCGTCTCTTAGCTCTTCTGTAATGGTTTTTCCTCGACGAGTTAAAAGGTCAAGCAGAATGGTGCCGAGGTTTTCAAATGAATTTTGGTTTTGCGAAATCATTTCAAACTGCTCCTTTGGCACGAGATTCCAGGAGTTCGCGACTGAATCCGTTTTTCAGGAAGTCGTCTAAACATTCGATAAGGGCATCTTTTGGACGTTCAAAGTACGTTCCACGCGCATTCCTGTCGATGCCGCGCAGGAAGCAGTAAACCGCCCCTCCGATGGCTTTATAACCCGTACCTTCCGGCAGATTTAAACGAACTTCGAGCATTCGTTTGAGCGCAACGAGATAGAGCGCCAACTGAAGCTCGTAGTGATTATTTTTCATCAAGGCGTTCACGGCTTCCGGCGTATAGAGCTCAGGAGTGTTGTTGCGGTAATCAATTTTGTTCGTCTTCCAGTCGATGACCCAATATTTGCCGTCAGCGGCAAAAGCTAAGTCGATGGAGCCCGTGAGATAACCGCGCATATCAAGTTCTGACAAATGAAAGTCTTTATAACGAGAATCAAAGGCCGTTAGCGTTTCAGCCAAAAGACTCGCCGTCAGACGTTCTCTGCCCTTTATCGGAGCTCCGACGGAAAGCATGAATTTCAATTCCGGACGGCAATCTTTAAGATTTTTAAAAAGCTGAGAGAGATGGAAGCCCGGCGCGGAGGGCAGAATCTTTGCTTCGAATAAATTTTCGAAGAACTCTTCCGTTTTAGTCTCGATTTCGGCCTTTCGTTCTTCAGTTTCTGGGGCGACATAACCCTTAAAACGATCATCTAAAAATTTGTAGACTCTGTTCTTCCAGTTATGGAAATTTTTGTCGAAAATCTTTTCTAATAATTCGTGGACTTTCGTGCCGAATTCGGCAGCGCTTTGGGTGCCTTTGAGGACTTCCAATACGTCCTCTTCTTTCGATTCCGCGACAGTTTCCTCTGACTCAAGAGCTTCCGACTCATCAGTGATGACGGCGGAGTCCTGTGCTTCCATGGTCCTCAACAAGCTTGTGAAACTGGAAGAAATCCAAGAACGATTTTGCTTCTCACCGCGACCGGCTCTGAGATCAAGATGCTCCGGCGGTTGTCTGAAGGAGACTTCGGAGTCTCCATATTTGCCGGGTTCGAAGTCAAAACGGATCTCAAAAGGAATGTAAGCATTTAAAGCTTTCTCAGAGAGCATGAGAGGATGTGCGCTGTTCTTGTTGTACTCGGAAATTCCGTCAAGCAAGGCCTTTCTGACTTCTCTTGCCGACGCTTCCTTCGGGCTCAAAGCCTCCCGCAGTCGGTTTAAACCGCCAATAATGGCCAATCCGCCGGACGTTTCTCCGCTGATAGCCTGAGCAAGCGGATTTTTTCCGCCGACGCTGCCGTGAGGCGCTCCGTTCTTAGTTTTCTTGAAGAAATAGGGAAGAACCACCCTTGCTGTGGCTCGCGTCATAGCGACATACAGCAGTCTCATGGACTCCTCATATGATTTCTCAATGAAGTCGTCCGGTGCCTTCTGTTCGGTTTCATAGAAGGTAATGACGCCTGTCGCATCATCTCTAAATTTCTGACCTTTGGAAAAGCTTATCGGCCGGTCAAGGTAATAAACAACAGGGTATTGAAGGCCTTTACTGCTGTGAATAGTCTCAACTCGAACAACATCGGAATCGGTTTCACGTCTCAGAGTGTAGCTGTCGTTGCTCTTTTTTTGTTCTTGTTTTAACCAGCGCAGCAGTCCCTGAAGACTATCAATGGTGTTGTGCTGCTGATGAAGAAGCTCCAAGATGTGCTGATAATTCGTGAGGGCGCGTTCTCCTCCGTATTGCAGTAAACGCTCTTCGGTTTTGGCGCCGGCAAATAGGTTCGAAACAGCAGCGATAATTCCGCTCTTCTCGTAGATTTTTGCTGAGTTTTCCAATAACAGACGTGCCTGCGCGGAGGCCGCATCGTTATTCAATAAGTCATTCAGCGAGTCGCCGAAAATCCTGGTTGCCTGAGCCGCAGCCACAAGACGAGTATCTCTCGGATCGTACATAGCCTCTAGAACGCTCTTAAGTTCGTGCGCTTCTTTGGAACATAAGACATTTTCATTCGAAGACCGAAGGGTGCGAATGCCCCGCCTGCGCAGCTCTTCAATAACCTTGTCAGCATGGAAGCGCTTTGCAACCAAAATCGCGATATCGCTGGGTCTCAGTCTCCGGCCGTCATAGAGGACATTTTCCTTTAGCAAGGATTCGATTTCCTCTGCGATGGCAATAGCCTCCATATCGCGAAGTGTCTCTGCATTGGACAAGGCCTTAGTGTCGGCATTGGACCAGAAAGCGAAAGAGGAAAGGGGTTCGACTTTGCCGTCTTTCTCTAAGAGGAGCGGTAGTTTTTTCTTATTAAACTTCACCGGCGAATAAGAAAGGGCCTGATTCAAAAAGCCGCCGCGGGAACCTTTCCCTTCCGGATTGAAGTACGCATTAACTCCGGCAATGATCCCAGGAGTAGAACGATAATTCTTTACTAACTGATAAGGGTTGTTGATTTCGTTTTTGGCTAACAGATACGTTTCAAGACTTGCGTTCCTGAAGCGATAAATAGACTGTTTCGGATCACCGACAAAGATAACGGGTTTGGAGTTCTCCGGATCCTCTAAGAACAGGTGTTTGAAAATCGAGTATTGAATCGGGTCCGTATCCTGAAATTCGTCAATCAAAGCAGCGCCGTAAAGGTTCTGAATTGCCTTGGTGAATTCCGGATCTTTAACAATGCGTTCTTCTGCTTCGATCAGCAGGTCATCGAACGTAAAAAGACGTTCATCTTTCTTGTTTTCTTCGTAGAGTTTTGTTGCCTGATCAATGAAAGTTTCAAAAAACCGAGTGGTTTCGTCTTCGGGCTTTTGATTCGCATCTTTCATCAGCTTCATTTGCCGGGTGAGCGGCTTGCTTCTGCTCAAACCGGCAGCAGTTGTCAGAATATCTTCCCAAGGAATGTCTCGAGCCAGAGACAGTTGTTCCGTAGGGTAGCCTGGATAGGCCTTCGGAAGGTTTGTACGAAGAAAAGTACTCAGCGCTTTATCTTTAGCGTTTGAATCATCTCCGATCTCAAAGTCGTAGTTTCCCTTTGAAGAAAAGACAAAGTCCTGAAGGATTCGTTGGCAAAAGCCGTGAATAGTAAAAATGGCAGCGTCGTCAATCTTATTCAGCGCTGTTTGCAGTTTTTCAAGAATTATGTCCTGAGAATATTTCTTTTCTCCCCAACTATCCAGCAGATCGTTGAAGCTTCCGCTCTTGTTCAGCCTAATTTGTTCAATCAGTTCCGTCAGGTTGCTGCGCAAACGAGAGGACAACTCATCAGTGGCTGCATTCGTGAATGTCACGACCAAAATACGATCTAGTTCGATTCCTTTCTCGACTAAAAGCCTGAGCAGCACTCGCATCAAGGAATACGTTTTTCCGGTGCCGGCGCTGGCTTCCAAAAGCATGCGCCCCTCAATCGGCGTTGTGGCAGCATCAAATTCTTTATAAAGCATAAATACTCCGATTAAGGTTTAAGTTTTTGAATGAATTCAATTAACGCTTCGAATGCTTCTGAAAGGTAGATGTCTTTCTTTCTGCCATCACCTTTGAGGAGTTTGTAGTAATCGCTGAGTTCTTCTTTGAGAGCCTTAGATAAATCAGCAGCTTTTCTTACGCTTTCCTCTGAGACACCCTGCCAAAGCAGTGCGTCATCCGAGGCATTCATTCCAAGTGCGTGCTTGCAGTGACACTCAAATAACCTCAAGAACGCTTTAAGCGGTTCGCCGCCATGGTTCTGAATAATCGAAGAGTAAGAAATGACGAAATGATCTGTGTCTGAACTTTCGTTAAAGATGAGTAAATCGTAGGGTTCCCCGGCTTCGGTCCAAATAATTTGGCGCAATACTTCTCGGTTTTGTTCCGACGCAGAGCAAAAGACGCCGAGCTTGACGCGCAAGGACTCATCTTCCGTTTTCCAAAGGAAGAGATCCGTTTTGTCTGTGAGCCGATTGACGAAGCTAGAAACTGCAGTCGGAACTCGATAATCAAGTCCCGCCGAGAGGGGTTTTAAAGTCTCAGTCTCCTCAAATTGTTTCCTTGCGGCGTGAGCGTCGGCAACCTCTGAGGTTTCAAAACTGAGAACCGCACGTCGGACACTTTCAATGCCGTACTTCGGATTAAGGTTCAGAAGATTGAGCGCCTCTTGATCAGAGAAGTTATTCTCAAGCAAAGAAAGAAATTTTCGGCTGACCTCTGAGTGCATAAGCTTGTCGTCCTTAGAAGGGACGATCATTCTTTCGTCGGCTTCGAAATCTGATGATTCAAGCTTGAGCAGCGTTGCCGTCCATTCGTTGTAAGAGGTCAGGAACTTTATGAGGAAATTAACCTGCAGTTCGCGGAGCACCGGGTGCTGCATCGTTTTGGGAAGTTTCTCAGCAGGAATCTCGGTGTTGGCAAACATCGGTTCCTTGGCGCCCGGGTTCCTATAGGCATGTTCGATTGAATCGAGGACGTCTTTCCGAGGGCTCTTCCAGAACAAGTTGTTTTCTCGTTTGTCTAGAGATTTTGCTTCCTCTAAGAAATTTCTCATGGAGAAGCGATTCAAAGGAACCTTAGTCACGATGCTCTTCCAAAGCTCGTCTGCCTTTTCCTGAGCTGTGCCGTCCTCCATCCCTACGCTCATGGCATGAGAAAGGAAGTAATTCTTGAAATTATCAATGACGAGCGACGGATTATTTTCGCTTTGCGGTTTCGTTCCGATTGTGTAGGAAATCAAAAGGTTTTCTCGAGCGCTGAGAAGCGTGTCAAGGAAGACAGCGTTATTGTCTTTTCTTGCGTCTCGGTCACCGCGGCGGCGGTGATCCTTGGTCAAGTCAAATTCTTCAAACTTAGGTGTTCCCGGGAACCCGCTTTTCTCATCGAAACCCAAACAGCAAATGACCTTGTAGGGTATTCCTCTGGCAAGTGAAATGGATGCGAAGGTCATCGTTCCGGAGCTCGGTACATCGCGCTTTGTTTTGGAGAGTTCACTTCGCAGCTCGCTTAATACAACATCGAAACTGACGGTTTTTTCCGTGCCGCCGAAAGCGGCAGCCATGCCTTTGCAGACTGTCTCGATGATTTCTGAGAAGTTATAGGACTCTTCAGGATCACAGTTGTTTCCGAAGAAACGCTCTTTCATACCTAACAGAGCTTCTCTCCAGGCCTCTGCGGGGAGTGCAAATTCGGAAGCGAGCAGTTCACGACGCTGATCGGCAAGGTTCAGATAAAGTTGAGAAAGCGCTTGGAGCAAGCGGCCCGAGCCGTCGGAAACGACATTAAAACCGGCTTCCTCATCTCCTCGAATAGGAAGAACACTCTTGAAGGGCAGAGGGGAAGCTTCATCAAGGAAAAAGCCGAGAGAAAGCCGTTCCATGGCGTCCTGAAAGGACGTGTCTTCGTCAGTGAAATTCAGCGCCGCGAGCTGTTCATGATCGATTCCGACAGAGTATCCCGCAGAATAAAGCCAAGTCTGAATGACAGAGATGTCGTCTAAGGACAGGTCCCACTGCTGTTGTACGGGGAGTTTCTCCAGCCAATCAAAGAATTCTCTGGCTGAGAAATCGGACATCAAGAGTTTGCCCAAGCCCACAAACGCATCTGCAAGCGCATTCTGTTTTTCTTCGCTGAGACCGATGATCTTCCAAGGGATATAAAGATCTTTCGGCAGTGATGCCATGACGCCTTCAATGATAGGAGCTGCCTTTTCGATGTCCGGAACTACGACCAAAACATCGGAAGGTTTTAGGCCGCGTTTTTTATCTGTGAGCCAATTCTGGAGAATGTCGATGGTGGCTTCGACTTCTCGGACAAAAGAGGGCGCCTTGAGAATGCGAAGACTGACATCTTTCTCGTCAGGCTCAATGGGCAGCAGCGTGCTGTCCATTCTAAGAATGGAGTTTTGAAAGCTATGCAGAAACGACTTGGAGGGATACTCCAGATATGCGGAAGCTGTCTCGGCACTAACCTTGGTTTTTATTTCTTCTTCGGAATGGTCGAAAGTTTTTTCTGAGGTTACAAATTCCCGAGACCCCGGCTGTTTGACGAATGCCTTTTGACGGTTCTGTTTGTCTTTATCAGAGATATCCGTTTCGATTGCCGAAGCTTCTTCCTCGGAAAAAAGGAAGCTGTCCAATCGGTCAATAGCGGCTCTCGTGCTTGCTGCATTTGTCAACAGATAGTTCAGGCAGCTGTTGTCGACTTTGAAATTCTCGGACCAGTCGAACTGCGCTTTCGGAACGGACTCAAACCAGTACTCGGCGCACGGATTAAGAATGTACAGATTAAGCTCTGCAGGAGAATCTTCATAAGCTCGAATCAGAGGCAGTAAGTTAGGCGGAATCGAGAACGGCAGAAAAAGATGAATCGGAAGACTGTTCTCAACCGGTTTGTTCTTCCGGATTCGCTCAATAGTATTTTCAAGCCACCCGAAGATTTTTCCTTCGCTTTCTGCGCCGGTCTGTTCGATTAATTCTTGCCAAAGACGCTTTTGCCACAAAAAGTCAGCGTTTTTCTTCAATCGCTCTTCTTCTGCCTTTGCATTTGGTACCGGAAGCGGGTGTACCTTATGGTTGAATTTGAATTTCTCTAAAGCCCACTGTTGCAGCCAGTCAAAGCGATAGGAACCGTAAGTAATGAAAACTGTGTTCAGATGACGGGCAAATTCCAACACACCGACGGGGTCCAATGTCTGAATGTATTCATAAAGACGCTTTTCTTCTTCAGGGAAAGCCTTTTTGTTTTGCTTTTGACGCAGGATCTCGTAAAAAGTCCAGTCCATGACCTGAGATGTTTCAGCGTTGGAGAGAGACTGTCCGAGAACTTTGAACATCCAGCTGGCTACGTTAGAGAATTCAATCCCCGGAGTGGCTCCGAAGTGATCCGCGAAGAAGCGGTTGAGGTTGTCCTCGATCATCGGCGTCGGGACGATAACCTTGATTTGCTCAAAAAAGGAGGCATTACTGTTTCGCAGGTCCTCCAGATTAAAACCGATTTTTGTGGCAAGAACCGTTCGAAGAACTTCGAACGAGTTCGAGTAAAAAGTAGAAATCACTGAGGACCCTCCTAAAAGGAAAAGCCGACGTTTTAGTTTAGTTGTGTGGCGCTGAGTCAGGCTTTTTTCAGCGGCGGGACACGTACACAGAAGGTGTAGGCGTAGTCGCCGATAGCATCGAGTTTGTAGCGGGCACCGCGCAGAAGCACATAGAAGACACCGTCCTTGTCGACTAAGAAGTTGGGGTGTACTTCAAGATCGTTTTTCTGAGCGTAATTTTTAAAGTCTTCCTTGGATTCTTCGATTGTTTTTCCGGGCGTCACATAAACACCGACTAAGAAATGGTCCTCGAAGTAATCGTTGGGAATATCCAAGCGGTCATAGATAGAGACGGCTTCAATACTTTCAATGGTTCGAATCTGTTTTCCGACGAGTGTGTCTGAGACAACTTTTTCCAGTTTGCCGGGAATGGCCTGGATGTCCTGTCTCTTTCCGACGCAGACGAGCGCAACGGTAATTTCTCCGTCTTCAGTATCGCAGCTTGAAGTGTCGCGCGGGAAGCACTGAACCTGACGTACGCCGACGCAGTCCAATCCCATGACAAGCAAAAACTCCTCAGGGAAGTAAATCTGAGAAGCAAAGGACGGGTGCATCGTGATCGTGATTTGAGCCTTATTGTCAGGGCAGGCAGAAGCTTCCAAATCTTGAACGTCGTTCCAGGCCTGACGCGCTTGTTCGCTCAATGTCTTGACGTTCTCTTCAAAATCGTAGGGAAGAACGGACAAGTCCAGCTGCACCTGACGCTCGGACAAGTTGTAAGAACTAATATTGGTCGTCATCGAATAAAAATCCCAAATCTTTATGTTTTCTATCGAGCCCGAAATGGCTGTATGCGCGCGGTGTCGCCACGCGTCCCCTTGGTGTCCTCTGAACAAAACCTTCTTTGATCAGATAAGGCTCGACCATATCTTGAAGCGTATCAGACTCCTCACCGACAGCGGAAGCCAGGTTTTCGATACCGACGGGACCGCCTTGGAATTTTTCAATGATCGCAAGCAGGAATTGGCAGTCGAGGCTGTCTAAGCCGATCGGATCGACTTCTAGCATGGTAAGGGCGTCTTTTGCGATTTGTTCGGACAATTGACCCTGATGACGGACTTCGGAAAAGTCGCGAATACGTCGAAGCAATCTGTTTGCGATTCGAGGTGTACCGCGGGAGCGGCGTGCAATCTCACCGGCTGCGCCTTTATCTGCCGGCATATTTAGCAGGTGCATGGAGCGCAGCACAATGGTTGTCAGGTCTTCAGGCGAGTAGTACTGAAGCTGGGCACGAATACCGAAACGATCCTGCAGCGGTTTGGTCAATGAACCTGCACGTGTCGTGGCACCCACAAGCGTGAAATGCGGAAGATCGATTTTGATCGAACGGGCAGCAGGGCCTTCGCCGATCATGATGTCGAGCTTGAAGTCCTCTAAGGCCGGATAAAGAATTTCTTCGACGACCGGCGAGAGACGATGGATTTCGTCAATGAAGAGAACATCATGCGGCTCCAAACTTGTAAGCATGGCAGCCAAGTCCCCGGCCTTTTCTAAAACAGGGCCCGACGTTTGACGAAGCTTGACGCCGAGTTCGTTGGCGATGATGTTTGCCAGTGTCGTTTTACCTAAGCCCGGAGGGCCGAAGAGCAAAACGTGATCCAGAGCTTCTCCGCGATTGCGTGCAGCCGTGATGAACAGATCTAACTGCTCACGAATACCGTCTTGGCCGGCATAGTCTTTGAGACGTGTCGGACGAAGGGCCTTGTCGATGACTTCTTCTTTTTCTTTTCTTTCAGAGGAAAGAATCGAATTGCTGTCCGCCATGGATTAACCTTTCTGAGCAAGTTGACGCAGACAGAGACGAATGCCTTCGGAGGCGTCGGCATCTGCAGGGACGTTTTTCGCAGCGCCGCGAGCTTCGCGTTCGCTGAAACCCAACGCAACCAAAGCCTGGATGACCTCTGTCTGAACGGAAGAAACCGTGGGCGCAGAAGTGACGACCATCTTGTCCTTCAGCTCAAGAACGAGACGTTCGGCCGTTTTCTTACCGATGCCGGGAACCATCGTCAAAAGTCCGATTTCATTATTGGCAATGGCGTTTCCGATATCTTCTGCAGACATAGAGGAGAGCATGGCGAGCGAAATTCTCGGACCGATGCCGCTCACTTTCAGAAGCTGCCGGAACACTGATTTTTCCTGAGAAGTTAAAAAGCCGTAAAGCAGCTGCGCATCTTCACGAACGATCATGACGGTTTCCAGAAACACTTCTTCGCCGATGTTCGGAAGATTGTAGAAAGTGGACATCGGGACATCGATCTCGTAGCCCAGTCCGCCGCACTCAATAACAACTTGCGGAGGATTTTTTTGAAGAATTTTTCCTCGAATGGTTGCAATCATTAGTTAGACCTTTCCTTCATAACGTTTCGTCCACTCGTTTCTTGAGCGGCGAGCACTTGAGCCTCTGCGGGATACACCGGTTCCGCTGCTGCCGGCCTTGGTTCCGAGTGTCGGTACGAGGCCGAGCAGGATACTGGAGCTGCCGTAGCAGATCGCGGTTGCCAGAGCATCCGACTCGTCCGGACTGAAGCGCGTGTCCTCAAGCTTCAGATGCCTTAGAACCATTTGCTGCACTTGTTCTTTGTCAGCGGCGCCGTAGCCGGTTACGGATTTTTTAATCTCGCGAGTGCTGATTTCTTTGCATAGGATAGAGTGACATGCGACAGCACACATCGCAGCGCCTCTTGCGTGTGACAGCAGCATGCTGGACTGGGCATTCGTATTCAAGAAAGTTTTTTCAATCGAAGCGACATTCGGATGATGCTCCTCGATCAAAGCCGACAAGGACTTAAAAATGAATCCCAGTCTGTCGGAAAGTTCGCCTGCGGGTACATTCAAAACACCGGAGGCGACATAGGTGAAATGACCGGGTACAAAATCTACAAAGCCGTAGCCGGTGTGATTAAGCCCCGGGTCAATTCCGAGAATACGAACAGCCTTTTGGCTCACTAGAAGCCTCCGCCCATGCCGCCCATACCCGGGAAGCGGCCGCTAAGGCTTCTGAAAGCGCGCATCATTTTGCCCATGCCGCCTTTTTTCATCATCTTCATCATTTCGCGGCTCTGCTCAAACTGTTTGAGCAGACGATTGACTTCCTGAACGGTAGTGCCGGCGCCGGCAGCGATTCTGCGCTTGCGGCTTGCTTTGATGATTTCGGGTTTTCTGCGTTCATGCGGTGTCATCGAATTAATGATGGCTTCAGTACGGGCGAGCTGTTTCTTAGCCTGTTCGTCGTCAACCTGGCCGGCAGCTTGGGCGAACTGTGCCGGGAGTTTCTCAATTAAGGAAGAGAAACTGCCCAGGTTTTTGACCTGAGCGAGCTGATCCTTGAAGTCTTCGAGTGTGAAATCGTCGCCCTTACGCATTTTTTCAGCGAACTTCTGGGCTTTTTCGATATCCACGTTCTTGCGGACTTCATCGACAAGAGAAACGATGTCGCCCATGCCGAGGATTCGTCCGGCCATGGCCTGCGGATCAAAACGCTGGAAACCGTTGAGTTTTTCACCAACGCCCATAAATTTGATGGGCTTACCGGTGACCATGCGAACGGAAAGCGCTGCACCACCTCTGGAGTCGCCGTCGACCTTAGTCAGAATCACGCCGGTTAGCGGAAGTTTTTCGCCGAAGGCTTTCGCGGTGTTGACTGCGTCCTGACCGACCATGGCGTCGACCACGAAGAAGGTTTCGATCGGATTTAAGAATTTTTCCAGATCGCTGACCTCATTCATCATCTGCTCGTCGATCGCTAAGCGACCGGCCGTATCGACGATGAGCACGTCGTAGTAATGAAGCTTTGCGTATTCGAGGGCCTTGCGGGCAATATCGAGCGGTTTTTCGTTCGGAGTACTCGGGAAGAAGTCAATGTTGGCCTGCTGAGAAACTGTTTGTAGCTGATCAATAGCGGCAGGACGGTACACGTCGGCGGAAACTGTCAGAACTTTTTTCTTCTTTTCTTCTTTGAGCCATTTACCGAGCTTGCCGGCGGTCGTCGTTTTACCGGCACCTTGAAGGCCGGCTAACAGGATGATTGCGGGAGGCTGGGTAGCGAGGTTGATCTCGCGAACATTTTCAGGATCCTCTCCGCCGATAACTTTTGTTAATTCGTCGTGAACAATGCCGACCAATGCCTGGCCCGGAGTCAGGCTTGTCTGAACTTCGGTTCCGAGGGCTTTTTCTTTAATTCTTGCAATGAGATCTTTGACCACGGGAATGGCAACGTCTGCCTCGAGGAGGGCAATACGAATTTCACGCAGCATGTCCTGCATGTTGGATTCGGTCAGACGAGCTTGTCCGCGAATGGTTTTGACGACTTTGGTAAGACGCTGAGTAAGAGAATCGAGCATTACATTAATTCAAAGGAAAGAGTTAAGTCATACAATACGATCAACTATATAAAAAAGAGTCGTAACGATGACATTGAATGCCATATTTTACGTTTTTGCGGCCGTATTGTATTTAGCCGCAGCCTTCGGAATTTACAAAACGTTGCAAGAGCCTGAACCTACGGAGAAATTCTGGATTCGCCCCCTGATTTGCGCAGGTCTTATGATCCAGGCTTACCTGATTTACGAGGCTTTGTTCCTGTACGGGACTCCGCACTTTGGAATGGCGCTAGCGCTGACGATTACGCTGTTCACCTGCACGTTCCTGCTGCTCTTGGAAAGTTTCTTCTCTAAGATCGGCGCCATGCTGGTTTTTGTTCTGCCGCTTTCTGCGGTTAGCATGCTTTTGCCGCTTCTGCTGCCTGGTTCTCCCTTAGCGCCGGAAACCGCGAGCGGCCCTTTCAGACTGCATCTGCTTCTGGCGATTCTTGCGTACAGCGTGATGACGATGGCGCTTATCCAAGGACTGCTTTTAATGGCCGTTCATAAGAGAGTCCGCGCCAAGGACTTTGTTACTCACGAGGGCGCAAAGCACGTCAATATTTTGGACAACATGCCTTCCATGATGGAAATGGAGAAAATCCTTTTCCGTTTGATCTGGGTCGGGTTCATTGTTCTGACCGCTGCGATTCTGTTCGGTGCTGTCTATTCTCAGGAACTTTTCGGCCAAGCCTTCCGTTTTGACCACAAGACTGTCACCACCTGCATGGCCTGGGTCATTTTCGGAATCCTGCTTCTCGGACATCATCTCAGAGGCTGGAGAGGAAAGTTTGCCGCTCTTTGGACCGTTATCGGCTTCTGCGTTCTGATGGTTTCTTATATCGGCGTTCGCTTTGTTATGGAAGTTGTTCCGGGAGCCTAAGTCATGTCCAGGATCATTTTCTTTGTTCTTATCGTTGCCGTTATTTACTTTGCCTGGCGTTCCATGCGCTTAAAGCAGATTCAGCTTGAAAAGCGCCTGGATAAACAGGAAAAAGCCAATCTTGCGGAACACAAAAACGATATGCCGGGCGAAAAGATGGTTTCGTGCGCGAACTGCGGCTTGTATGTTCCGATCAGTGAAGCTGTATACAGCAATGGGAAGTACTATTGCTGCCGCCAGCACGCAATGAAAGGCCCGAAGGCGCACTGATGCGAATTTTTCCTAACGGCTGGTGTGACGAAGCGGCAATTCGGCCCTCCGAGCATTTCAACGAGCGGCCGGAAGGCGAGGAGATTTCTCTTCTGGTGATACACAACATCAGTTTGCCAGCCGGCCAGTTCGGAACCGGAGATGTCGACGCGCTTTTCTGCGGAACGCTTGACTGCTGCAAGCATCCGTCCTACCAAGATTTAGAAGGACTGCGCGTTTCTTCACACTTCTTTATTGATCGGAGTGGACGCCTGTTCCAGTACGTTTCCTGTTTGGACCGTGCCTGGCATGCCGGCGTTTCCTCTTACGAGGGCCGTGAGAACTGCAATGACTTCTCGATCGGCGTGGAATTGGAAGGTACAGATTCAGCGCCCTATGAGCAGGCGCAATATGAAACGCTCGGGCGCCTCACCGATGCACTTGCCGAAGCTTATCCTATCAAATACGTCACGGGCCATTCCATGATCGCACCGCTTCGCAAGACGGATCCGGGCCCTGCTTTCGACTGGCTTACGTATGAGAGTCTCTGCACGACCGGTAAGCCGTTGTGTTTTCCTTACGTCTAAACGTCTAATTGAGCGGTTCAGGCCAAAATTCTGCATTGTTGACCGCCGCCTCATTTAGAATGATTAACAACAAAACAAGTAAAACGAGAGGATCAGAAAGTGTCCGCGATTTTTTTATTAACCCTTAGACTTCTTTGCACGGTTTTCGCGTGCCTGCTCTTGTTAAGAGCTTATTTAAAGTTTTTGCGTGCTCCCGGAAACGATCCGATCACTTCTTTCGCCTATACCACGACGCAGTGGGCTGTCGGTTCGGTCTCTAAATTCATTCCGAGAACGCCGACCATTGACTGGCCTTCAATTTTTGTCTGCTACTTAGTCGCCGTCATTTATCAGTTCTTCCACTGGCTGATGGGCTCGGGGGCCGGGGGATTTTTCCCATTTTTCTTTGGTTCCGCCGTTCTGGTGGTGTACTGGGCCATTGAACTTGCAATGTTTGCCGCATTGCTTTTCTGCATTCTCTCTTGGGTAAACCAAACAAGCGCTCTTTACCGTACGCTGAGTTATCTCTGCTACCCCTTCCTGGCACCGATTAAGAAATTTATTCCGGTTTGGAAGAACATTGATTTTTCTGCGATCGTCTTCTTCTTGGTTGCCAATATTGTTTTAGCGCTGCTCGCTCCCTTGACTTAATTTCTGTTGATGACTGTTCTGTCCGCTGTTTGATGTTCTATGGAGACAGTCACCGACAAAAGCTAAATTCCCGTTCAGATTACAGAAGGCTCTGGGCGAGAATTTTGTTTTGGCTGGAGTCGGAAGGACGCTCTTCCAATTTCCCCTCTATAACAGAGTTGTTTTTCGAGACATTTGTATGTTGTCCAATGACAGCAAAGAGCTTCAAGCCGCCTCTCTAAAAAGCATTTCTAGTGGCTCGATGATGGGCCGAAAGAGCTTTAAAGAGAAAACAACGGTTTGCAGTCGCGGGCTTTTTAATTGATGAGTTGGAGATACTGAATCCGGAAATTCTCAGCCAGGAATAGTCTGGCAGAAGGCCCAGTGTTTCTAAGCAACCTAAACGAAACGGCCTTCACTTTTTAGGCGAAGGCCGTAATTTTAGGAGTGAGTAACTACTGACTTACTCTTGATTTTGAGCTTTAAGGTTACTCGGGATCTGACCTTTGTCGTTGCTGAAGACTCTGTAGGCTTCAATGAACAGAGCTGCAGACAGAACAGCCAGACCGGCGGAGATGCCGACGATCAGCCAGTTCTTGCCGAGGTTGGCGTAGATCAGCTGACCAAGAGAGCAGAAGGTGACGGCAAACATGAAGTACATCGGGATCGTGACCATGAATGTCTTTCTGTTTTCTTTTCTGAGCCATGCGGCGATAGCGAGCAGAGACAGAGCGGCAAGCATCTGGTTTGCAGTACCGAAAATCGGCCAAATCGTGAGGTAAGAACCGACGGACATGTACCAGGCCAGAGCGATCGTGATCGCCGTTGCGACGTAACGGTTGCCGAGGAAAGCAGCGATGGGCTGTTCCTTACTGCCGTTGCGGCTTTCGACAGGACGTGTAACCAGTTCTTGGAAGATGAAGCGGCCGAGACGGGTTGCGGTGTCAAGAGTAGTGAGCGCAAAGGCGGAAATCGTCAGAGCAACGAACTCCTTAGACAGATTGAAATCAAGACCCAGCGCTGTCATAAAGGTTGCAGTGCCTTGAGAGAAGGCGTTGACCGGGCCGCCGGCTTTCAGGAGAGCCGGCAGTTTGTCAGCAGCAACGTAAGCGACGGAAATGATGGCGCAGATTGCCAGGAGGCCTTCAATCAGCATGGAGCCGTAGCCGATGAGCTTGGCGTTCTTTTCGTTATCAAGCTGCTTGGAGCTGGTACCGGAGCTAACCAGAGAATGGAAGCCGGAAATCGCACCGCAGGCAACAGTAACGAACAGAACCGGGAAGAGCCACTGACCGTGCCCGAGATCAAAGCCTACAAACGGAGAAATCTCCATGGTCGGCTGATAGAAGCAGATGCCGAGGAAGGCGGCAATGATCATCAGATAAAGCAGGAAGGAGTTCAGGTAGTCGCGAGGCTGCAGAAGAATCCAAACCGGTGCGATGGAGGCAACAAAGATGTAGCCCATCATGATCAGGAGCCACATGTCTTTAGAAAGGACGATCGGGAAGATATGACCGATGTAGAAAGCGGCAGCCATGCCGATGAGGCCCAGGACTGTACCGAGGAAAAGAGATATGCCGGTACGGTAGACGAGCAGGCCGAAAGCGACAGCAAGCAGAATGAAGAGTAAGGAGGATGTGCCGGCGCTAGGGTTGGCCACGAAAGTAGCAGCAACGATGTTGGCGAAGGCTGCAATCACAACCAGCAATGTAATCCAGGCAAAGATGGCGAAGAGAATCTTGGCTCTTTCACCGATGTTGGCTTCGATAATTTGGCCGATACTCTTGCCTTTATGACGCAAAGAAGCCACCAAAGAACCGTAGTCATGCACGCCGCCGAAGAAGACGCTGCCGACGATAATCCACAGTGTGACGGGAACCCATCCGAAAACAGCCGCGGTAATCGGGCCGACGATCGGGCCGGCGCCTGCGATTGAAGAGAAGTGGTGACCGAGAAGAACAGCCGGTTTTGTCGGAAGGTAGTCAATGCCGTCCTTCTGAGTTTCTGCTGGTGTTTTGCGTTTCGGGTCGATGCCCCATTGCTTGGCAAGCCAGGAGCCGTAAACGACATAGGCGATCAGAAAGATGACCGCTGAGCCGATAAGTAAGGTAAAACCGTTCATTTCCATTCCTAGGTGTTTGAGATAAATTAAATAAAGCTATTAGTCAGACTTCTTGGGGAATCCGAAGTTTCTAACAGTCCTTTTGCCGAACGAATTGGAATAAATCTTTTCATTTTTAAGATCGACCAAAATGAAGGCTAGATCGGCCCAACCGCGAAGAGAGAACCAAAAGTCTTTATGAAACTTTTTGGCAGACGCCGTCTCAACAATCTTCAGGTCAATTTCCTCTTCGGAAATCAACGCCGCAGTGAAAATTGAGGACATATGCTTTTCGTCCGTCGGTAGTTCCGAAATCAGTCTTTTGAACTGTTCGAAAACGGCTTCGATGTCTGTTTCCTTGATTTTGTCAGTACAGCCATAAAGCCCGACATACTCGTCATTGTTCACTGTGTATAACGAGATGCTTTTTGAGAGGAAGTACTTTTCTGAAGTTCGATTATGTACTGCCCAAAGCGCCGGCTGAGGATTGAGTCCTTGAGGCGGCTCTTTGAAATCGAAAGCTGCGGTGAGTCGCTCCCTCATCAAAGTTAAATATTCAGATGTATTCATTGGTTATCCGTAAAAATGCCTGCGGTTCGCCGAGAACACGCGCTGAACATGAACTTATTTTAGAGAGAAAAAACCGCTGATTTTCGGAGAAGAGACAGAAAAAACCCGATATTTAGAGGTAGGACTATTAGGCAAAGGAAGGAAATTACCCGTCTTGGCAAGAAGATGAGCGCGGAAGTTTTCATGCTCAATCTTGGATTTTTGCCTAAAGCTTTTACCTCTAAAGAGTTATAAAGGAGATATCAACTTCTTTGCAACCTTTTAAGGGACTGATTATGAAACGTTTGGTTTTGATTGCCTCTCTCCTGGGTTTTGCCGTATGCATGAATCCGGCCATCGCAAAAGACACTTCCGAACATCTCACCGCTCAGCAAAATAAGATGTCTTACTGCAGCAAAGAAGCTGCGGCTAAGGATCTTCACGGCGATAAGCGTAAGGAATTCATGAAGGAGTGCTTGTCCAAGAAAGTTGATGACGGAAAAAAGAAACTTACCCAACAGCAGGAAAAAATGGTCAAGTGCAGCAAGGAGGCTAAAGAGAAAGCACTGAAGGGCGAGCTTCGCAAGAAGTTTATGTCTGATTGTCTGAAGAATTAATCTCAGGATTCCGATGGGCCGTCCGTCTAAACATGGGCGGCTTGATTTCGACTTGAGAACTGAAAAATTGCAAAACTAGAGTACTAAAAGTTTAAAAATCATAAAAAATCCTTTTATTTCAGTGGAGTAAAAGGATTTTTTATGTTATGCTAGATTACCTAACTGGATAATCTATTTTAATTATGAAAACGCCCCAGCTTCCTCCGCTCATCATTAAAAAGAGTCCTTCGGCTTTCTATGTTTACACCTACAAGAACAAATGGGACCCGGAGAAAAAGAGAAGTTACCGCGCAAGCTTCAAGAAGGTCGGCACCGTTACTTCAGGCGAGAAGGACGGCAGGATCCGCTGAGATGACCATTTTCTAGCTGAGCGCCCGGAATTAAGGGACTTTATCTGCGAACGCAAAGGTAAGGACTATGTCTTTACTCCCATGAACGAAGGCGGATTGACACTTTCTCAGACAATGGAAGTTAAACAACTGCACGCCGGAGCTACGTGGGCGCTGGATCAGCTCGTTGCGCAATCTCCTATTGGAGAAGCGCTCAAAAGAGCCTTTCCTCAGCGACGGGACTATCTAAAAGTTTTATCGGTTGCGTACTTCATCATCCTTAATCAAGACAACAATATTTCTAGGTATCCGACCTTTGCCGAAGCAACCCGTCTGCCGTGGGGAGGGCCTTTGCATCCCTCCTCAATAGGCAGGATTTTTAGGAAAATCAAAAAACAACAGATAGAAAATTACTTCTCAGCTGTACAGGAAAGCTTAATAGAACAGAAGAAAAAAGTTGGGGACGATGACAAACTGACATTGGCTTTAGACTCGACTTCCATTTCCAGCTACGCTAATAAACTGCCAA
>ERZ834859.381-NODE-381-length-62478-cov-17.812008_pt1 | contig 62478 bp, 76 predicted proteins | sample MGYA00519947_ERZ834859 | MGnify/ENA primary metagenome ERZ834859 (study PRJEB31850, sample SAMEA3708763) | human gut metagenome | biome: human gut; feature: human-associated habitat; material: faeces | place: China | collected 2014 ...
CACGACTGCATATGCAATCGTGACCGAGTTGGTGGAGATGAGGGGAATCGAACCCTCACTTAAAGCAATTAAAAAGTCGATAAAATCAAGCCTTTTTTCTTTTCGTGTCATCTTTCGGGTCATCTGCGAAATTTGCACTAAACATCGTGACTATTTTGGCGGCTATTGTATCAGTCTTATCTCTTAATGTGTGTTGATATATCTTGTGTAGCATTTCTACTGTCTGCCACCCTCCTATCTCGGCGATGTACTGGTCTGGGATACCTTGTGCGTGACACTCAGACGCAAAATAATGACGGAGCTTGTGAAAGCTAAAATGTGCCACATCTGCTTTTTCAACAAGGCGGTTAAAGGCACTTGAAAGAGTTGACGGGAAAATACCAAAGTACTGCCATTTCCTACACTCCTTAATGAGATTAGACGGCAGTGGTACAAAGCGTGTGCCTGCCTCGGTCTTTGTTGTCTTGACAATAAATTTACCGTTATTGTCAGCGACTACCGCTTTAGTTATGCTTACCCCGAAACTGTTGAAATCAGAAGGCTGTAATGCACATATTTCGGAACGGCGTAGTGAACCTTGGCTTGCGAGCTTGATGGGAACTCGCAGTCTATCATCTGCAAGTTCGAGCAACTTGTTAATGTCCTCCGTTGTCGGAATGGTGTATTGCGGTTTAACTTTCTGAGGCAATGTTGTATTAAGAGTCAATGCAGGATAATACACTTTTAAGACAGCAGACAATAAGCCGTGAGCATTTCGTACAGTCTTAGGACTGTGATTGACCGACAACGCATTAACTGAGTTCTGAATCATTACAGCAGTAAGCTTAGTAAGCTTAAACGGCATTAATTCAGTAAAGTAGTTACGCTTAATTTTTTCATATCCAGCTATGGTACTTGGGCTAAGAACTGCTGACTTACTATCAATATACATTCCGTAAGCCTGCTCAAGCGTGAGGTCATTATAATCGATACAAGATGTAGTCAGTGACAGCTCAAATCTATCCGCTGCCTTTTTTGCCTCTTTCTTCGTTGCTGCTGTAATAGATTTGTACTTTTTCTTTCCGTCTTTGTCTTTACCAAGAAAGACACGCACTCGCCAGTTGCCCGACGGCATTTTCTTAGGTTCTGCCATTTGAAACACTCCTTTTTATCTAAAAAGGGTGCAAAAATCCCCTGTAAATTAGTCATTGAAAAATTTACAAGGGTGTGATACAATATTATTGCGTTATATCGTATCATCTGCACCCTGTGTAGGTGATTTTCCGCTCTGTTCGAGGACCAATCGAGCAGGGCAGATTTTTTATTTTTTGTTTTCAATTGTTAATGTCAATTTTGCGTAGTAAATTTTTTCTTTCGTCTTTTCATCAACAAATGACGAAATATATAAGTCTTTTATTGCTTTTACCCTGTCTTGATTTTCTTTAATAAAAGCAACATCTTCTGTATGTAATGAGCCGATCTCAAGACCATTAGCAATAACCTTAATTGCAGGTTGATTTTTGTACACATATTCTTGTAACTCAACATTGATTACTTTGCCGGCAAGTTTATCTTGCATAAGTTTTGCAAGATGTTTTTGTCTGTTATCAAATGTTACGCCTGCTACTTTGAATATTTTGGAATGAGTACCCTTTGCTGTGTCAATCATTGCTGTTTCTTGCTGCGGCTTTTTCTTCTTATCAAGCACAATAAGCACAATACCTGTCACTAAAATGAGCAAACATACAAAGCCCGTCGGAATAACTCCCTGTGCAAAAGCCGAAATAGCTCCAATAACACCTATTACAGATAATACAACGCCAGCAATAAATTTTTTGCTTTTTTTCATTGCATTTCCTCCTCTCATATAATATAATAATTATTGAGGAGTGCGATTTCTTCTCACATCTTTTTTTAGTCAGTCGTAGGTGGTGCTACGACTGACTTTTATTTTTATTAATAAATTGATTAAATTGTTTTATAACTTTTTGCTCGAGTGGATGTTTATAGAAAGCATTTCTTTTTTCAAGTTCGTGCATTCTGTTTGCTCTGTAAGTTGCTGCTTCAAGACTTATATTACATAGTCGAGATATTTCCTCAGCAGTTAAGGCTTTGAGTTCGTGCAATACACACGCAGGAGCAAGCAAGTCACGAGCGAATACATTAGCTGCGCTCTCGGTATCATTCTGTACTGCAAATGTTCTGTAAGTTGTCTGATTTACTATCATATGGCCGAGGAAAATATGCCCAAGTTCGTGTGCTATTGTAAATCGACATCTCTTTGAATTATCGGTATCCTTATACACAATAATAAATTTGTCATTATCCACAATGGTTATACCGCTTATGCCGTTGCAAAGTATCTTTGCAACGCTGTTTTTCACCAAACGTATATTATCAGATTTATTAATTATATCTGTAACCTTAACAGGCAATATATTAATATTGTAGTCTAATATGCATTGCCACGAAGCATTACGAGCGTTTTTATATTTACCATAATCCATTTACCTCACCTCATAGGTATTGTAACCTATGGGGTGGTTTTTATTTATAAATCAGAATCATCTTTAACTGTCTTAGCACTTCTTAACAGTTCAAGCTTATCTTTATGTAATTTGCTTTGCTCAATAGGCCTGTTGTTATCGCTTCTTGCAGCCGTTAATACTGTCACATAATCATTCTTAATTCCCAAAAGTGTATCTACCGCTGGTTGCATATCAGGTTTATTTCTGTAAGCTGTAATTAAACTAATTTCATGTTGCGTAAAAGTTATATTATCTCTAATATTATTGCTTTCTGCTATGTACTCATTGTAGAAAATTTCCATTTTCACATTTAGCTCTTTACATATTTTTGCTAGTACAGAAATATCAACTTTCATATTATCTCGTTTAATTATACTATAAATAGTTGAGGCGGGTACACCGATCTTATCAGCTAATTCATTTGGATTGCTATGCTGAATTTTAAGTATCTCTGACAATTTTGCTCCTATTCCCATCTGATAACCTCCTTCTAATTAAGTATTATATAGCAAAATGTTGCAAAAATCAACAATAATCAACGCATTTGCGTAAATTCAGAATTATAGCCAATAAACAATTTTGTTGTTTATGCAAAACGCTAAAATTTACGCAAATGCGTAAATTTGCATTGACTTTATTTGCAATTGCGTATATAATAAAATTAAAAATTACGCATATGCGTAACAAACGCAAAAAGGAGGTTTTATTATGTATCGAAACTTAGATAGAGAAATTAACGCAAACGGAATGTCTTGGAGATCTGTTTCAGGTGCTATCGGTATGCCGGAAAGCACCTTTAGAAACAAGATTACCAAGGGAGATTTTTCAATTGGAGAAGCATTCTCAATCAAAGAAAGATTGTTTCCAAAATATGAGTTGGAATATCTTTTCGAAAAATCTATTGATCCAGCATAAGAGGTGATTATATGCCGAAAATAAAAAGAACAATAAAAGCTGAACAGGAGCAAGCATATATGTCGAGAGTAGCACAATGTCTTTTCTTTCGATTGAACTGTATCGGTTATGACAGAGAAAAAATCAGCAAACTCTTTGGCATTAATCCTGCTACCTGTTCAGCACGCAAAAACAAAAGTCCTGAAAATTTCAGACTTGAAGAAATCGTCAGAGCTGCGGAAGTCCTTGGAATTAAACCATATGAACTTTTGATTGACCCCGACGAAATGAAAGGAGAATGGAAATGGAAGTAATTATCAACAAATCTAAATCGTATCCGTTTAAGGATGTTGAAATCGGAGATGTGTTCTCTGATGATTCGGGACGCTTTATGATGAAAGTATCATATGAAACAGCAATATGCTTAGATGATAATATAGTCTATGGCATTAACAGCAATGTCAAATGCTATCTGAGGGACTGCGTGATTATAGAGCGTGAATTGCTCGAAAATCTCAAGAAAGGAGCAAACGGATATGAGTAAGCTAGAAAACTTACAAATCTGCATTAAAGACGGCGAGGTCATAGCTCTACAAGGCTTAGATACAGTAACCGCCGAGAGGCTTGAGGATATACTTAACTATGTAGCGGAAGCCAAAGAAAGCCTTGATAGGCACAAACTCAACAACAGAGCAACAGGCATTAAGCGTGTTGCACAAAACTGCAAAAAGTTTATTAAGTGCTGCAAATACGCAGCGAAAAATTAAGGGGGTGTAACAGATGAAAAAAGGGACAACAATCGAAAGCGGATACGATGCTTCGGGGCGCTGGTGTCTGAAGCTTCGAAAAGCTAAAGGCAAGTTTACGCTTGATGAAATAATTGAAGCGGCGAAAGAATGGGAAGAAGATTACTACGCTGTGATTATTAAAGCAATGAGCGATGAGATAGCACAGTATTACGACGATGACCTTGACGGCGACTGCGTGACATTGTATCGTGCTACAGATTTTATAAGCAAGGAATGTAGCTAATGAAAAGATTAACTTTAAATCAAGACAGCAAAATCAAGGTTAAGGACATCTACGGCAAAATGCACGATTGTAAAGATGTGCCGAATGAGTTTTACGGCTGTATTCGCAAACTTTACGACTATGAGAATACAGGATTCAATCCCGATTTTATCGACACAATATCTTATATCCTTGAAGATATGAAGGATTTGCTCGAAAATCCCACAATAGAGAACATCAAGGCTTGCAAGTCTAAGATTAACTACATTTTAAGTGCAAAAGAAGAAAACCGCTGACAGCACGGCAATGCTTTCAACGGTTCAAGGATATAATATGAAATCAATCAACATTATTATATACTTAATTTTATAAAAAATCAAGGAGGAAACATAATGCACACATCAAAAATTACAATTAAATCACTTTTCGGCATTTCCGAACAGGAAATCGGTGGAAAAAGTGTTGAAATAACAGGCAGAAAAGGAGCAGGAAAAACATCTGTCATTGACGCTATTCGTTATGCTCTTACGAACTCGTCTTCTCGTGATTGGATAATTAAGAATGGTGAAACCGAGGGCGAAATCATCGTTGAAACTGATTCGGGCTTATCAATCGACCGTAAAGCAAGAAGCAACAAAGCTGACTTTGTATCAGTCAAGGAAAATGGAAACAAGGTCACCAAGCCTGAAACATTTTTGAAAACTATCATTACTCCGTTGCAGCTCAACCCTGTTGAATTTACACAGATGACGAAGAATGAGCAGAACAGAGCCATTCTCGATTTAATCGAGTTTGACTGGGACTTGAATTGGATTAAAGAACAGTTCGGTGAAATTCCGCAGGGTGTTGATTATGAGCAAAACATTTTACAGGTTCTCAACGACATTCAAGCCGAAAATGGTGTCTATTTTCAGAGCCGACAGGATATTAACAGAGAGATTCGCAACAAAAGAGCATTTATCACTGATATAGCAAAAGATATACCGTCAAGTTATGACGCTGAAAAGTGGAAAAACTATGACCTTTCTGCTAAGTATTCTGAACTTATGAAAATTAAAGATGAAAACAGCAAAATAGAAAGAGCAAGAGCTTTTAAAGATAATTATAACAATAAAATCAGAGGTCTTGAAGCCAACAAAGAAATTGACATTTCGGCAGCGGAAAAATCAATCAATGCAGAGCGTGACAGCTTAAATTCAACGATTTCAAGACTTACGGCAGAAATTCAATCTGCAAACGAAAAACTCCTTGCTCTTGACAACAAACTTCAAGATAAAATCAAAATAGCAGAAGCAAATTTCAATGTTGCTAAAGCTAAACTTGATTCCGATATTGGTATTGCAAACAAGTTTATTAATCTTGAAATTAAATCTACAGCTACTCTGCAAAATGAAATCGACACAGCTGAAACAATGATTAAACATCTCAACGAATACGATAGAATGAAAAATATGCAGAACGAAATCGAGAATTTGCAGGCTCGTTCAGAAGAATTTACACGCAAGATTGAACTTGCAAGAACCTTGCCGGGAACCATTCTTCAAACTGCTACTTTGCCGGTTGAGGGTTTGACTGTTGAAAATGGAATCCCGCTTATTAATGGGTTGCCGATTTCTAACCGTTCCGACGGTGAATTGCTCGAATTATGTGTTGATATTGCTATCAATAATCCGAGTGGCTTACAGATTATTTTGATTGATGGTGCGGAAAAGCTTGACGATACAAGCAGAAACAAACTTTATGCTAAATGCAAAGAAAAAGGCTTACAGTTTATCGCAACAAGGACAACAAACGATAACGAACTCATCGTTACAGAACTTTAAGGAGATGTACATATGCCAACACATTGGAAAAAATTAACAAATCCGAATTATCTCGGAGCATACTCAATCGAAAACGGACAAGATTTGATTTTAACGATTAAATATGTTCAGGAAGAAAAAGTAATCGGCCCTGATGGCAAGAAGGATGATTGCGTAGTGTGTCACTTCTCTGAAAATGTAAAGCCAATGATACTCAATGCAACTAACATGAAAACTATTACAAAGCTGTACAAAACTCCATACATCGAGGAATGGACAGGCAAGAAAATTCAGATTGGCATCGAAAAAGTCAAAGCCTTCGGTGATGTTGTTGAAGCTTTAAGGGTTCGCAATATTATACCTAAGATAGAACCTGAAAAGCTGCCTAAGTGTGAAAAATGCGGTGCAGATGTACACCCAATGGGAAATATGACATCTGAACAACTTATCGCATATACGAAAAACAAATACGGAAAAGGCCTTTGTTCTTCTTGCGCAACAGCAGAAGCAAATAAACTGAAAGGAGAAGCAATAAATGCTAAATAATGAGAACTATTTCAGTGTTGAGAACAACCTCAAATATATGAGTGTTTCACAATTCAAAGCATTTGAAAATTGCCCTGCCTCCGCTTATGCGGAGGTTACAGGAAATTATGAGCGAGAAAAAACAACTGCGTTACTTGTAGGTTCATATGTGGACGCTCATTTTGAGGGTTCGCTTGATGTTTTTAAAGCACACAATCCGCAGTTATTCAAGCGTGACGGCTCTCTCAAGTCTGATTATATCAAAGCCGAGCAAATCATAAACAGAGTTGAACAAGACGATTTGTTTATGAAATATATGAGCGGCGAAAAGCAGGTTATTATGACCGGTACTATTGCAGGCGTTGAAGTCAAAATCAAGGTTGACAGTTTACACACCGATAAAATTGTAGATTTAAAGGTAATGCGTGATTTTGAGCCTGTTTATGTAGCTGAAAAAGGCAGGCTAAATTTTATTGAGGCTTGGAGATACGACTTACAAGGAGCGGTCTATCAAGAAATAGTCAGACAAAACACAGGTAAGGTTTTACATTTTTATATTGCAGCGGTAACAAAAGAAAAAGAGCCTGACTTGGCAGTAATCGAAATTCCACAGGCTTATTTGGAGATTGAGCTTGAGAATTTTGAAAAGAATGTTATCAAATATGATGCTATTAAAAAAGGCTTGATTGAACCTGAAAGATGTGAACATTGCGATTATTGCAAGAGCACTAAAGTGCTCAAAAATCCTATAAAAATGGAGGAATTAGACGCTTGAATAATGTGGTTTTAGCAGGTAGATTAGTTGCAGATCCAGAACTAAAAACAACTTCGTCAGGAGTTGAAGTGACAAGTTTCAGACTTGCAGTTAATCAAGATTATGTAAAGTCCGGAGAAGAAAAGAAAGCCGATTTTTTCAACATAACAGCATGGAGGCAAACCGCTGCATTTATTTGCAAGTATTTTCACAAAGGCAATGGAATAGTCCTAAAAGGTCGCTTACAGAGCCGTACATATCAAGCTCAGGACGGTTCAAATCGTTATATAGTCGAGGTCGTTGCTGATAATGTAGAATTTCCTCTCAGCGGCGGCAAATCTAATGATGATACAAGCAACTATGCACCGACTGCATCAGCCCCGGCTCAGGCTGCTGCTGTTTCCGATACATCATCCGCAGACTTCCCTGTTGACGATGATTTGCCATTTTAACTTTTTGGAGGAACAATTATGAAAATTATATCTTTTTACACATATATGACTAAAAAATATTTCAAAGAGCATAGTCCTAAAGGCGACTTGGCGAGAGATATGAAATATGACACCAAAGACTTTCCAAGAAACAACAGTCGAAATTTAAAGAAAGGATACGAAAAAATTCGTGACTATCTAGAAATGAACAATGCTTGCGAAGCTTGTATGAATGTTTTTGAAGACAGTTGGGAGGAATACGCAAATAATGTTAATTCAAATTGATACAAGAGAAAAATCGCGTGCTATTCAAAAAATCTTGCAATATCTTAATGAAAATAATATCAAGTATGTTTCAAGTAAAATGATCTGCGGCGATTATTGTGATATAAGCAACCCTTTGTTTTGTATTGACAGAAAGCAGAATTTAAATGAAGTTTGCAACAATGTATGTCAAGATCGAAAACGCTTTATCGCTGAACTTGAGAGGGCCAAAGAACTCGGAATCAGACTTGTGTTTTTAATTGAACACAGTGCAAAAATCAAATGCCTTGAAGATGTGCGATTTTGGAAAAATCCAAGATTGAAAGAGCACCCGCTTGCTCTTTCAGGCGAAAGACTATATAAAATTTTATCGGTAGTTGAAAAAACATATAATACTAAATTCTATTTTTGTTGCAAAAATGTAACAGGCAGAGAAATAGTAAAATTACTTGAGGAGGAACAAAATGAAAAATATATCAAAGTTAAGCTACAGTCATAGACTTAAACTCTTTGAACAGGAAAAGCAAAAACTTTACTCACAAAAGCTTAGTTTTAAAGAATTTGAGCAGAAAATAAAAGAATTGGCAGATAAATATGAACTTTAATTCAGACCGGCGAGATGAAATCAAATCGAGGGTGACTATTGCAGATGTAATCAGGAAATATTCGCCCTCGAGCGAAATCAAAAAAGATGTAATACGATGCCCTTTTCATTCTGAACGAACAGCTTCATTCCGAGTTTATCGAAGTAATAATTCTTTCTACTGCTTCGGTTGCGGCGTCGGTGGCGACCAAATCAATTTTGTAGCAAAAATTCTTGATATATCTTATTATGATGCGTTAAAGCGTGTTGATGAAGATTTTATGCTTGGCGTTTTTAGCAGAAAAATATCAAAATCTACTTTGCAAAAACGCATATATGAGCGTGAGCGAAAACAATTTGAAGAAGAAAAAGCAAAACTTAAAAGACAAGCAGAAGAAAACAAATTAATTAACTTTTTTAAAGAGTTACGAAATAGATTTGAGTCTGAATCCGACAATATCAAACTAAAGAATGCAATTATATTTGTTGAGAGCTGGCTCAACGGAAAAATGGACATTGACGGAGTTGTAACACTGTTGCCAAAAGATTATTCCGCTGATGAAATTATCGAAAATGTAAAAGAAAATTTGAAGTAAGGATGTGATAAAGTGACAAATGAAACGGAGGTTGATGTAATAGATCCTGTTGTCCAAATTGAAAGTTACACAAAGAAAGATTTTCAGTTAACAAGACTTCCTTACGATTTTTTGTATGGATTAAGAAACAACAAATTTCAATATTCTCAAATGCAGGTTGTAATGGCAGACAAAGCAAGCAAAGAAGGTGTTAAAAGTTTTAAACAACTTTACAAAGATTATTTGGCGACTTATCATTCCGATGAACAAATGCTTGCTGTAAATTATACTGAATTTGATGGACAACCTTTTCAACTTGCTTGTGGCTCTTACATATGTCATGACGACATTGCTCTGCTTAATTCAAATGGAATAGTCGAGGAAATCTGCAACCATCCAGTCTTGCCGTGCGTAAGGCTTGTGAATATTGATGATAATACAGAAAAACTTATTATCAAATACAGAAAGGGCTACAAATGGCGAGAAATAACCGTAGATAAAGAAATTCTTGCAAGTGCGAGTAAGATTACTTCTCTTGCAAAGTACGGCATAGCGGTCAACAGTGAGAACGCAAAAGGGTTAGTTAAATATCTAACAGATATTGAAGATTTGAACTACAACGAAATTGAAGAAAAAAACTCTGTCAGTAGATTAGGCTGGATTAACAATCACGGTTTTAGCCCTTATGTTGACGGTTTGGTTTTTGACGGAGAAGAAAATTTCAGAACTCTTTTTAATTCTGTAAAAATAAAAGGTCAAATCAAAAATTGGATTGAAATAATCAAACCTATTCGAGCAGAGAAAAACATTTGTTCAAGAATAATGCTTGCCGCATCGTTTGCAAGTGTATTAGTCAATCCTTGTGACTGTTTGCCGTTTTTTGTTCACCTTTGGGGCGGAACAGAAGCAGGAAAAACAGTTGCATTAATGCTTGCAACATCAGTATGGGCAGATCCGACTATGGGCGCATATATTCGCACATTTAACAGCACAGCAGTTGCTCAAGAACTTACAGCAAGTTTTGTTAACTCTCTTCCGCTTGTATATGATGAACTTCAAATCCTCAAAGATAAGAAGTCGTTTGATGATATGATATACAAGCTCTGCGAAGGCATAGGTCGTGACAGAGGAGCTAAAAACGGTGGAGTTCAAAAAATTGCAACTTGGAAAAACTGTATATTAACATCAGGAGAATTTCCAATTAGTTCGGAAAAATCAGGCGGAGGTGCGGTCAACAGAATTATCGAAATCGACTGCAAAGATAAAAAAATCTTTACAAATCCAAGTGAGCTCGTTTCTGAAATCAAGCAGAATTATGGATGTGCCGGCGCAATCTTTGTTAAATGGTTACAGCAAGGTGATAATATTGAAACTGTCAAACATTTGAGGAAAGATTTTTACAAGAAACTTGTTGCCGATTCGGATGTGACTGACAAACAAGCAATGTCTGCAAGTCTTATTTTGACTGCTGATAAACTGATTAACGAAATATTTTTTAATGACGATATTTTGTTGAGCATAACTGAAATGCAATCAATTTTAACTACTCGCACGAGTGTCGACCAAAATCGTAGATGTTACGAGTTTATTAACGATTTTGTTGCCGTCAATTACAATAAATTCAATCCTGAAAAGGACGGTTACAACGGAGAGATTTACGGAACAGTGATTGAAGACAGAATTTACTTTATTAAGAGCAAATTTGACGCAGTCTTGCAAGAAAACGGTTTTAACGCAAAGGCTTTTTTGAGTTGGGCAGTTGAAAACAAGGTGGCGTTTGCTTCAGAAGGACGCTCGTCTTTAACCAAAAGCATATGCGGAAAAGTTTGTCGGTGCGCGTGTATTTTGAGCGTTAAAGAAAATGCAGAAGACCAATTTTTGAACAACGAAGACTTGCCTTTTTGAATGATTTTTAACCGCTAAAACCGCATCGTAACCGATTAAGGTTATATCTTTAATCGTTCAAAAACCGCATAACCAAGCCGTTTTTTGCAAATTTGAATTAATCTTAACCGATTAACCGCTATTTTTACATACACACTATATATGGCAATAAAAAATAAAATATTGAACAACTATATCGCACGCGCGTAATGTTTAAATACGGTTAAGCGGTTAAAGCGGTTTAATTTATATAAATATATAGATAAATACTATATTTTTAAAAGGTATATTCTTAACCGATACCTTAACCGCTTGGAAAAAATCGGTTCAGGAGGATTTATGAAACAAACAAAATGCTCAAAATGTCTGTTGATGTGGGATAGCTTGGTTGTGAGAAAATGCAATCACGAGGCAGTCAACAGAACATACGGCAAAAACATTTGTATTTGTTGCTGTCAAAAGTGCATATACTCTGAACAGTTCAAAACAGGTTGGATTTGTACTTATAAAAAGGAGATGAAAGAATGAAACAACAGGCAGTCTGCGAATTATGTATGCAAGCATTTGAAAAAAGAAGTGCAAATCAAAAATACTGCACCGAGTGCGGTGTTGAAATGAGAAAACAACAGCACAGAGAAATTATCAAAAACAGCAAATTAAGAAAAACAGCAGCACGCAATTACAATAAACCAGATACACTTGAAGAAAAATGCAAGAAAATCAATTTGTATAATAAGCTGCACAATACCATTACAGCTACGGCGAATACACAGCTTTAGTGCGTGCAGGAAAGATTATATCAGATGTTGTGAGTGAAAAGAGAGGTAAGAAAAATGATTGATTGTTCAAAAACTGAAAATTACCTTGCGGAAAAGCAAAGGATGACGAAAAAACATAAACCAAATGCTGGTGCATATATATGCGAACTTGATTGTTTAGATTGCCCTTTGAGCCATTCAAATAATGGCATAGGTGAACCGTGTTTTGGTCTTGAAACGCTCTATCCCGAAAAGGTAATTGCAATTGTACAGAAGTGGTCGGATGAACATCCGCAGAAGACATATTTGAGTGAGCTTTTGAAAATCTTTCCAAACACTCCGCTTGGAGATGACGGAACACCCAATTTTTGTCCTTATCGTTTAGGGCTTATGAGCATAGATGATTGCAGAAATGACCGTAACTGCGTTAAATGCTGGAATCAGGCTTTGAAGGACGGCGAAGAGTGATGGAAATTAAGCCTGTGACATTTAGAGAAGCAAGTAACTTTATCAATTTACATCACAGACATCATAATGCGACTGTAGGATGTAAGTTTTGTGTTGGGTTGTATGATAATGCAAAATTAATTGGTTGTGCTGTATGTGGCAGACCTGTGAGCAGATATTATGATAATGGCGAAACGTGCGAAATTAACAGGGTTTGCGTACTTGATGGATACAAGAATGGGTGTAGTATGCTATACGGTGCGTGCTGTAGAATTGCAAAAAATATGGGCTATAAAAAGATAATAACCTACACATTGCAATCGGAGAGTGGTGTGAGTTTACGAGCAAGCAATTTTGTCTGCGAAGGAAGTGCGGGAGGCGTGATATGGAGCGGAAATAGATGTCGTGATAACGGTGTACCGCGAGAGAAGAAAATTAGATGGAAAAGAGACTTGATGAAACAAATAACGAGTCAGCCTATTGAGGAGAGTGAAAGTAAATGAGAGAAATATTATTCAGAGGTCAAACTCGCAGATATGGCGAAAAAGTCAGAACTTTAAAGGAGTAAAAATTATGACAAGATATGAACTCGAAAGACATTTAGGGAAATATGTTGAAATCGTACTTTTTGACGGAACGGTGATTGAGGGCATTTTACATAAAACAGGTGAAAAAGCCTTTGAAAATGACGCTAATTTGTCAATACCAAAGTTACGATATTTCTGCACTTGTGGGGATAAGGTTGTTAGTAATTGTGTTTTTAGATTGTCCCACATTAAAAAAATCAGTCGTATAAAAATTAAACTTAAAGTTGTTGACGAAGTTAAACTCTCAAAGTGGGTAAAAAAGAAAGACAGAAAAGTAGGTGAAGCGGAAGCATACTGCTTAACTTGCGGGAGAGAGGTTGTTTATCAAGTCATTAACAACCGTTATCAATTTGAAAACTATTGCCCACATTGCGGTGCGAGAATGGATAAGGAGGAAAACAATGACTAATTACGAGAAAATCAAACAGATGTCAATTGACGAAATGGTTCAAGGTGATATTACTTTGCTCGGGTGTGTCGGCCATGTTCCGATGGAATATTGTAATAAATTCCACGGTAACTGCATTGATTGCAAAAAACATTGGCTTGAGAGTGAGGCAGAAGAATGAAGGTACATCATTGCGTACATCATTGCATAGATGTTTGTTGTGGAGGCCGTATGTTTTACTTTGATAAACATAACCCAGATGTAGTCTTCATGGATAACCGTAAATTTACTGATACTCTTTGTGACGGTAGAGCGTTTGAAGTCAAACCTGATGTTGTAGCCGATTTCAGAAATATTCCTTTTAAAGATGAAACGTTTAATTTAGTAGTATTTGACCCACCTCATTTAATCAAAGTAGGGGATAAATCTTGGTTGGCAAAAAAATACGGTAAACTTAACCCACATACATATAAAGATGATTTATCTCAAGGGTTTAGGGAATGTTTCAGAATTTTGAAACCATATGGAATTTTGGTTTTTAAATGGAATGAAACGGATGTTAAAACTAACGAGATAATTAAATTATCACCAATACCTCCACTTTTAGGACATAAAAGTGGAAAATTGAATAAAACACATTGGCTACTTTTTATGAAAAATGGTACTGAAAGTGAGGCAGAAGAATGACATCAAAAGAGACTATGTATAAAGCAATCAATACACGGTGTGGAAAATCAGATGATAAAGATGGTCGAAGAGTTGTCTGAATTGTCGCAGGCTTTGTGTAAAAGCCTTATAAGATTAAATTATACTAAAGAAAAAATATCACTTGAAGACGATTTGAAATCTGTACGCATAGAAAGTGAACAGGAGAAGTTGAACAGGCTTAACGACAGAAAAAGTCGAAAGGACAGAAACTATTACATAAGTGAGGGTATGTTGATAGCATTTCAGATTGTTTCAGACTACTTTGACGATTTGGAGGTTTTGGAATGAAAGCAAGAGTGCCGATGAATTTCAAGCGCGAAGCGAAAAAAGAAATTCTCAGACTTGTTAATAACGAATATAGCAAAGTCAGAAGCAAAGAAAACGAGGACATAACTCGTAGAATTTTCAAAACTATGATGTTTGTACTGAATCAGGATTTCGGATTTGGCCACGATAGATTGAACAAAGCCCTCAAAGAAATGACCGAGGTTATTAAACATTCGAGTGAGGACGAAGTTTTCTGGGAACATCTCGACAGAGTGGTTATTGACCAGCTCAAGCTTCCATTCAAACGTGACTACACAGAGAAAGGCATGGTGGTCAATGAAAAAAGAAGATAGTAAAATTTACATACACTATGTTGCTCTCGGTGCTTGTTGGTGCTGCAGAAGAAAGAAGATGTGCCCATCAAGCTCAAGAGGAGTGCAATGTAGTGAGTTCGCTAAGTTCAAGGAGGAATTGAATGGCAAGCAGCACACATAGGAAAGACCCAATCTTCACTGAACGACTCAGTCGTGCGATGAACGAACAGAAGATTTATCCGAAAGAACTGAATAGAAAGTCAGGTGTTGACCGCAAACTAATTTACTCATACTTGAACGGTGTTAATGCACCAAGCACAAACAACTTACGCAGACTTGCTAAAGCTCTGAATGTGTCAGCGGATTTTCTACTTGGAAATGATAAATAGTGGTAAACTTCGGACAGCGAAGTTTGTATAATTAGGCTATAATGTAAAAATTATAGCTTAATTTTTTTTGGAGAAAAATATGGCTAAAGACTTTGCAAAAGCATTCTACAAATCAAAAAAGTGGCAGGATTGCAGACAGAGTTTCATAGATGAACGAACACTTATTGACGGTGGTTTGTGTCAGATATGTCATAAGCGGCTTGGCTATATTGTTCATCACAAAGTTATGCTCAATGCAAGCAACATAACTGACGCAAGCATTAGTCTTAACTTTGAAAATCTGATGTATGTCTGTAAAGATTGTCACGACAATCTTCCAGAGCACGGAGTCGGAAACAAAGAACCGAAAAAATATTTTTTTGATGAGAGCGGTCAAATTTTTCCGACTCCCCCCTAAAAATTTTCGTGAGTAAACATTCGCAGGACCGAGGGGGGCAGTTAGATTTTTTGCGTACCTCGTGTATGACCCCCCTCCCCTTTTTAGTGAGGTGACTTGAAAATGATTGACGAAAAAAAAGAAAAACGAGAAATCAACAGAGAAAAGAAAAGACTTAGCTCTATTTACACGGATATTCCTGCAAAAAGGAAAGACTTAGCAGAAGGACTTATCGAAAACGCTGCTTTCACTCGAATTCGACTCAAAGAATTACAAGCAGATATAGCTATCTACGGATTAACAGAGCTATTTTCGCAGTCAGAAAATCAAGAGCCTTATTCACGCAAACGACCCGAAGCCGACTTGTACAACACAATGCTTGGGAACTATCTCAAGTACATCAAGCAGCTCAATGATATGTTACCTAAAGATGTTGATGCTAAAGAAATCACCACAGACGGTTTTGACATTTTCGTCGATGGTCGTGATATAAAATGACCCGTTATCCGCTCAGTTATAACCCGATTTTGCTGTATTATGAGCAAATTAAGAGCAAAAAAGTTACTGTATGCGATAAAGTTCAGAAGTGGTACAAGCATCTTAGCAACAAGGTAATTAACCCGACAGACGGCTACCATTACGACCCTGCAAGAGGAAATCATATTATTGAATTTGCAGAAAATTTCTGCCGTCACAGCAAAGGTAAAGCAGGCGGTCAGCTTGTTAAACTTGAGCTGTGGGAAAAAGCGTGGCTTGCTGCTACGTTTGGTTTTGTTGATGATGACGGAATAAGAGAATACAACCTGTCTGTTTTGATTATTGGTAAGAAAAACGGTAAGAGTTTGCTTGCTTCTGTGGTCGGATTATATATGCTTATTGGAGATGGCGAACCGGGTCCGGAGGTTTATGCAGTAGCAACAAAAAGAGACCAAGCTAAAATTATTTGGCAGGAAGCTAAACGAATGGTACGCAAAAGCGAGGTCTTGCTCAAGCGTATCAAACCATTACTGAATGAGCTAAGTTCGGAAGATTATAACTGCGGCGTGTTCAAACCTCTTGCTTCCGATTCAGACACCCTTGACGGTCTGAATGTGCATTGCTGCCTTATGGACGAACTTCACCAATGGAAAAATGGCAGACAGCTCTACGACATTATGGCAGACGGCACGATTGGTCGCGACCAACCGCTGATTCTCGTGACTACAACAGCAGGACGAATTCGTGAAGATATTTACGATGAAATCTACGATGAAGCTGTCAGAGTTACGAATGGCTTGTTTGATGATGTAGGCTATAAAGATGAGCACAGCTTGTATATGGTCTATGAGCTTGACAAGCGCGAGGAATGGGAAAATCCCGATTGTTGGCAAAAAGCCAATCCCGGGCTTGGTACTATCAAAAATAAAAACGCTCTTGCAAGCAAAGTCAAGAAAGCACAGCAAAACACAGCACTTGTCAGAAATCTTCTGTGTAAAGAATTCAATATCAGAGAAACATCAACCGAAGCGTGGTTGAGTTTTGATGAATTGAACAACGAGCAAAAATTTGATATAGCTAAGTTAAAACCAAACTATGGCATAGGCGGAGCTGATCTGTCAAGCACTACAGATTTGACAGCCGCAAAGATGATTTTTTGCGTTCCTGATGACATACACATTTATGTTTGTTCAATGTACTGGATACCCGCCGACCTTGTTGAGCATAAGGTTATCGAGGACAAAATACCATATGACAAGTGGATTGAGCAAGGATATATGCGAACTTGTCAAGGAAACAAGATTGACCCAAGTGTGGTTACGGATTGGTTCAGAGAATTGCAGGACGAAAAAGACATCTATCTTTGGAAACTCGGCTATGATGCATGGTCGGCTCAAATGTGGGTAAATCAGATGACTGATTGCTTCGGGCCGTCAATAATGACAGCTGTGCATCAAGGTAAGCGTACATTATCTGCACCGATGAAAGCACTAAAAGCTGACCTTATTAAAAAAAGAATTGTTTACAATAATAATCCGATTGACAAATGGTGTTTAGCTAATACAGCAATTGATGAAGACAGAAACGGCAATATTCAACCGATTAAAACATCTAAAGCGACAAAACGAATAGACGGCACAGCAGCTTTGCTTGACACTTATACAGTCTTTTTCGAGAACGAAGATGAATATTTAAGCATTATATAAAATTCGGAAATTCCGAATTTCTAAGGTGGTGAGCAAATGGGAAAATTTAGTAATTTCATTAAGCGTGTAACAAGTTCAAAGGGCTTTTCGAGAGTAGAACTTGTTACACAGAATAATAGTAATTTTTTTCTATGGGGCAACAAGGCATATGATTCTGATACAGTGCGAGCGTGTGTCAATGCACAGGCTTTGAGATTTTCAAAATTGCAGTTGAAACATATCAGAGAAATTTACAAAGACTCGGGCAAAGATTTAGTAATCAATCCTGAACCGTACATCAAATTTTTACTTGAAGAACCTAACCCATACACCACTATGGATATGTTGCTGTACAAAACAAGCGTACAGTTATCGCTATCAGGTAATGCATTTTGGTTAATAATCAGAGATGAAAACAGCTTGCCTGCTGAACTATATTTCATACCTGCGAAGTCGGTCAATGACCTTTACGATAACAACGGACATCTTGTATATGAGTTCATTGTCGGGAACGCTCAGACATTCCGCTTTGACTCGGCGGATGTTATACATTTGCGTGATGACTACGGAGAGCACGAGATTTTTGGCAGCGGAAAATTCAAGGCTCTTGCCCCCCTGCTCGAAATAACTGAAACAACTGACAGGGGCATTATCAACGCTATCCGGAATTCAGGTATTGTGAAATGGCTTCTGAAATATACCTCGGCTCTTAGGCCCGAGGATTTGAAAAGCAATGCAAAAAAATTCGCAGAAAATTATCTTGATATAAGCAACAGCTCTGTTGGCGTTGCAGCGGTTGACTCTAAAGTTGATGCTACACAAATTAGTCCGAATGACTATGTACCAAACGCACTTCAAATGGACAGAACCAAACAACGAATTCTTGAATTATTCAACACTAACGAAAAGATAATCACATCAACAGCAGACGAAGACGAAGAAAATGCTTATTTTGACGCTGTTATTTCGCCCAAAATCGTACAATTAAAAAACGAACTTACACGAAAACTTTTCACACGCAGACAGCGAGGTTGTGGAAACTATATAGCAGTCGGTTCGTTTAACTTACAATCAGCAAGTTTAAAAACAAAGCTAAACTTTGCAGGTATGGTTGACCGTGGAGCAATGCTCCCGAACGAATGGCGAGAATCACTTGGACTTGCCCCTGTTCCGGGCGGTGATACTCCGCTTAGAAGATTGGATACAGTTCCGGTTGAAGGAGGTGAAAACATTGTCGAAGATAATTGACATCAAAGGTCCTATCATCACAAATGATGATAAGTGGATTTACGATTGGTTTGGAATAGATTACTGCTGCCCTGCCGATATTCGTTCACAGCTTGAAGATGCGACGGATGATGATAATGTGCAAGTCGTTATCAATTCGTCAGGAGGTGACATCTTTGCCGCCTCTGAAATTTACGATATGCTTGCCAAAAGCGAGGCTACAATTAAGGTCATTTTTGCCGCTTCTGCCGCTTCATACATTGCTTGTGCGTGCAAGTCTGAAATTGTGCCGACAGGTATGCTTATGATTCATAATGTTTCAAGCTATGCCGCAGGCGATTATAATGACATGGCACATGAATCAGGCGTGTTACTTAAAGCAAGTAAAGCCGTTGCGACAGCCTATCGACTTAAAACAGGTATGACAGAAGACGAACTTATCGGACTTATGGACGATGAAACTTGGCTTACTGCTGACGAAGCAGTCGAAAAAGGTTTTATTGACAAGGTTGCTGAATATTCAAACAGGTCAAAAGAAGTTAAACTTGCAGCAAGTCTTAACGGTCTTATCCCTGACACAATTGTCAAACAGATGAGAAACGAAAAAGCGCAGCTTACAGCAAAAATCGATTTACTTAAACGAAAGGAAGTAGAAAACAAATGAACAAAAAGGAATATCTCGACAAGAGAAATGCTCTTTACGACAAAGCGAAAAAGCTCATTGCAGAGAATAAACTCGCAGAGGCAAAAGAAATTACACAGCAGATTGACAAGCTCGATAGTGACTTTGAAAACTCTGCTGTAAACGAGGCAAACAAAAACGCAGAGGAGGGAATCAAAATGCCTGCACCATTTAAAAATCACGAGACAAACATTGACCTTACAGGTGAAAGCACAGAAAGCAGCGATATTTTCGCTTCTGTTGAGTACAGAAAAGCGTTTGCAAATTTCGTAACAAGAGGCACAGAAATTCCTGCTAAGTTCAAGAATGCAGCTTCAACAACTACATCAAGCACAGCGGCTACAATCGTCCCGACAACAGTATATCAGAAACTTATTGTAGAGCTTGAAAAAGTCGGCGATATTTACGCTCGAGTTTTTAAGTCTTCATATCCAACAGCTCTGCTTATTCCTACTCAGAGCATTCGCCCTGTTGCAAGCTGGGTTGATGAAGATAAGGGTTCTGATGAACAGAAGGTGAGCACTGATAAGATTTCATTCTCGGGCTATAAGCTTGAGTGTAAGGTTGCATTCTCGCTTCTTATGACTGTAACAGCACTTGACATTTTTGAGGCACAGTTCATTGACCAGATCAAAAGCGCGATGATTAAGGCTATCGAGAAATCTATTATTTCCGGCACAGGTTCAGGCGCACCAACAGGCATTCTCAACGAAACACCTGCTGACGGTCAGACTATTAACATTGCTAAGGCAACAAAGCTCAGCTACAACACTCTTCTCGATGCAGAGGGAGCACTTCCGTCTGCTTACGATAATGCCGTATGGCTTATGACAAAGAAATCTTTCTATCGTTTCCTCGGCATTACAGACACCAACGGTCAGCCTGTTGCTCGCATTAATGCTGGCTTGAATGGTAAGCCGGCAAGCACACTCCTTGGCAGAACTGTGGTGTTCACAGACGGCTATATGGAGAACTATGTGGACGCTCCGACTGCAGACACAACATTCGCTATGCTTTTCGACCTCAACGACTATGTTCTTAACGAAATGCTTAGCTTAAGCATTAAGAAGTACACTGATGAGGATACAGACAACACTAAACTCAAAGCTGTTATGCTTGCAGACGGCAAGGTTGTTGATAAGCACAGCCTCGTAAAGCTCATCAAGAAAAGCGCATAAGGAGTGAAAGCTATGGCTGAAAGTAATCTAATTCAAGAGGTGAAAAAGGCCCTTAGAATTACAACAACAATGTTTGATGATGAGATTTCAGCCGAGATTGACGCTTGTTTGCTTGACATGCAAGGGGCAGGAGTTGACATCGAGCACGAAAACTCCGCCCTTGTCAATCAAGCGGTAAAGTTCTATTGCAGAGCTTATTTTTCGACTGTAGCAGATAGTGACTGGTCAGTTCAGTACGAAAAATTAAGAAATGCGATGGCAGCAAGAGGAGTGCAGAACTATGAATAGTGACACGATTATTGAACTTGTTGAAAAAGTTGAACAGTCTGTTAATGACCTCAACGAGATTATATATGCCGAGAAAAAACGCTCTGTATATGCTATTCAGAAATTCGTGCGTCAATCAGAATTTTTCCAAGCTCAAGCCAATGGATTAAAACCCGAGTGTGTTGTAGTAATTAATGCATTTGAGTACAACAACGAAGAATTCTGTTATCTTGAAGGCAAGAAATTCAAGATATACAGAGCTTTTCAGATTAAAAATTCAGAACGAGTTGAGTTGTATCTTACAGATGTGGTAGGTGAAAACAATGTCACTACCTAAGGCGGTTAAGATAACGAAAAACGGTGTTGAATTTGTAAGCAATGTTGAAAGGCTACAATACACTCTCAAAGAGCTTGAGAGAGCCGCTCTGCGTGATGTCGGCAAGTTGGTATGTAAACGGACAAAGCAGAAAATAAAACGCAGGACTGGGCGCTTAGCGAAAAATACGCAATACTGGGTGCGAAGCAAACAGAAAGTACCTGATTTGCAAGTCGGATTTAAGCCGGGCGGATTTTATGGCTTGTATCAAGAGATTGGCACGAGTGAAATTCTAAAAATCGGAGCATTAAGCAACGCAGCGGAAGATAATATCTCTGACATAATTAAAATTGAATCACAATACTTGAGCGGTATCGGCACAGAAGAAGCCGAGAGCTTAATCAAGGAGGGGGATTATCAAGGTGAATAGCATTAAGCGAATGTTGAAAGAAGTGCTGTTTGGCTTTGCCCCTCTTTATTTTTTCAGGCAAGCTGATAGTGGTTTTCCTCGTTTGGTTTACGATGTCAAACAGATATACACAGATGAGCCGTATAACAAGTTTATTGTAACTTGCAATCTATATGACAGAAACACAACCGACGAAATCGACAGCATTGCAGATGAGATAAATGAGCAAATCGGCTTAGCTATCATCGAACATGAAAAAAATTATTACAAATTCTATAAAAGCGACGATAGGCAGTACATAGACGAAACAGATAAGTCTATTAAGAGAATAATGTTCACTCTCGAATTAAGAGAGTACAAACGAAAGGATGAAAAATAATGGGCACAGCAAAAGTAAGAAAAGTAAAGCCTTACTCGGGTTTTACAAGCAAAACACTCGATAATATGCTGCTCGACGCAGGTGTATTTTTTGAGAACTATGATGTAAAAACAGATACATATGCGACTGCCAAAGCTGCAGGTAAATGCCTTGGCGTAACTATCAAAGGCGGTGAATTTTCTGCAAAACCGACTGCCCGCAACATTGAGTTTGACGGTGTGCATTCGAGAGTTAAAGGCAACACCCTCATTGATGGTTGGGAAACTTATATCAAGGCCACAGTTGCGGAGGTAACTGAGGGCAACATTCGTAAGGCCCTTGGAGCAAGCGAAGTAGATGAAGCAACACTCGCAGGCTATCACGGTATCACAGGAAGAAATTATGTGCTTGATAGCGATTACTGCACGAACATCACTTGGATTGGTTGTCTGCTCGGTAAAGACAAGCCTGTAATCATTCAGATTTTTAACGGTCTGAACGAGGGCGGTCTTACAATGGGCGTTGCGGATAAAGATAACGGCAAGTTTGATGTGCAGTTCTACGGCTACAGCGATGAAACTGCATACGATTCAGAAGATGTTAAACCGCCGTTCGTAATTTGGGAACCGGTTGCAGAGGAGGTATAATCAATGAGAAAATTAGGCTTAAAGGACGCTTTTTCGGTGGCTCGTATTATTAAGTCAGCAGATTTAAAAAATGAAATTGTCGAGTTCGCCAAGAATGTTAAAATTAAGGACAAGAAAAACGCACAGGAAGTCGGTCTTGAGTTTATCGTCACTATGATTTCATCACTCTCAAGCAAGGAAGTAGAAAACGAATTCTATTCACTCTATGCTGACATCAGAGGTGATATTACCCCCGAACAGGCAAGTCTTATGGACATTACAGAAGTAATTACAGACATCAAGAATATTATTGCAGAGAATGATATTCAAAGTTTTTTTACCTCGCTCTCAGCATTGACATAAACACATATAAGTTAATCTTGCAATACTGCTGCGGCAATCTTACAGCATTGCAAGATTTGTCATTTGCTGACATACTCAAAATCATTGAAGTTGAAATCAATGCGAAAAATGAGGAAATGAAATACAAGGCTTATATCTTAACGAGTTTCAGTCAGATTACTCATTTGACATATAATGACTTTGTCAATGCTATTGATAGCAAAATGCAGTCAACTGCACAGGACGAAGTCAATACAGACGAAATTGAAAAGCGTGTTGAAGAAATGCTCAATCGCTACAAATGGGAGGAGGTGTAGTGCGTGGCAGTTGAAATTTTTAAGATATTTGGCTCAATCTTCGTTAATAACGATGAAGCAAACAAATCCATTTCAGAGACAGAGAAGAAAAGCAAGGGTGTTGCTTCAACTCTCGGAAATGGAATCAAAACTGCTGCTAAATGGGGAACTGCTATGGTAGGCGGTGCGGTGGCAGGTGTAGGAGCATTGTCCTCTGTCGCAGAAAGCACGCGAGAATATCGGACGGAAATGGGCAAGCTTGACACAGCTTTTACCACAAACAAATTTTCAGCTGCAGACGCAAAGCAAACATATTCCGACCTTTATGCCGTAGTAGGCGACAGCGGACAAGCGACAGAAGCCGCAAATCATCTTTCTCTGCTTTGCAATTCTACAAAAGACTTGCAATCTTGGACAGAAATCTGCACAGGTGTTTACGGTCAATTCGGTGATTCCTTGCCTATCGAGGGTTTGACAGAGGCGGCGAACGAAACCGCAAAAGTCGGACAGGTAACAGGTCCGCTTGCTGATGCTCTTAACTGGATGGGCGTATCTGAGGATGCTTTTAATGAAAAACTTGCTAAATGCTCATCAGAACAAGAAAGACAGCAGTTAATCACATCAACCCTCACGAGCCTGTATTCAGATGCCTCTGCTCAGTATAAAGAAACAAACGGCGATGTAATGGAATCCAACAGAGCACATCAGCAACTGTCAGATACAATGGCGCAAATCGGTGCTGTTGCAGAACCTGTGCTTAATTCGATTATTGGCTTAGGTGCAAAGTTACTCGAACAGTTATCGCCGCTTATTGAAAGTGTAGCTGAGAAGCTTGCCCCTGTGCTCATTAACATCTGCGAAGAGGTTGCCCCGATAATCGTGTCAATGCTTGAACAGATTATGCCATTGATTGAGGAATTGCTTCCGTTTATAGCTCAACTTATGGAACAGTTAGCACCAATAATTGTTCAACTCGTAGAAGCACTATTACCTGTTCTCGTACAAGTAATCAAACAGCTTTTGCCTCCGTTTATGGAAATTCTCAACGCATTAATGCCGTTGTTAGACACTATTTTTCAGCTTGTACAGCCGTTTATCGACTTGATTTTGCAGTTAATAGAGCCGTTCGCAGCACTTATTTCAACAGCTATTGCACCGCTCATAGTCAAACTTGCAGAGTTGCTCAATAACTTGTTACAGCCGCTTATCCCTGTTTTTAACGAGATTGCAGGCATATTAAGTGAAACATTACAGCCCGTTTTCGAGGCTCTTGCACCCGTTTTCGACTTATTGACAGACGCATTAAGTCCGTTATTTGAACTATTATCAATGCTGCTCAACGCTATCCTACCTGCTTTAACTCCAGTTATTGAAATTCTTGCAGATGTTTTCAGCAATGTACTCGGATTAGCTATCAAAGGAATAAGCGGTGCGATTGAAAGCTTGACGGGAATTTTCAACGGTTTGATTGACTTCATAGACGGAGTCTTTTCAGGAAATTGGGATAAAGCATGGAACGGCATTTTAGAAATATTCAAGAATGTTCTAAACTTAATTCCAAACGCAGTTGAATTCATAATAAACGGTGCAATCGGAATGATTAACGGTCTGTTTGACGGAATCAATTGGGCAATTGAGTGGGCAGGACTTGAAATTCCGCACATTCCAGAGGTCACTCTCCCCCGTTTCCGTGCCGGTATCGACTATGTACCGAGCGACAAATATTTGGCTTATCTCGATGCAGGCGAAGCGGTTTTGACAGCACAAGAGGCTGAACAATATCGTAAAGCCAAGCAGGACAGTACAAATCCATTTAGGAGTGACAGCACAGACAAACCGTCAACGACTAACATTGACATCAATGTGAATATTAGCGGCGTAACGGTCAATAGTGATTCGGATATAGATAGTCTTGCTGAAAGATTATCTGAGCGATTAGCAGCGGAAATTACAAGTAAAAGGAAGGAGTTTAGCTGATGCACAACTTTTTTTATAATGGCAAATGGCTTAGTCAATTCGGCGGTCGTATAGTTAATGCACCTTATCACTCTGTTGCTCAGCGTGATTTTGAGCTTATATCAATTCCATGGCGAAGCGGTGATATAGTGCAGGACAACGGCAGATACAAGAATGTTGATTTTGAGCTGCAAATAGCTTTAATGCCTTTACTTGCTCACACAACTGCTCAATATCTTGCGTATAAAATTATAGACTGGCTTTCTGAATTTAACGATTATCAAACATACAAGGACACTTACAACAAAGGCTACTTCTGTTATGCTGTTGTAAGTAATCTTGACACAATTCAGCGTGAGTTACCAACATATCTCACAACTAATGTTAAATTCAGTCGTAAGCCGTATTGGTATGCACAGACAGAGCCTATAAGCCTTGCTAGCGGTCAAAAGCTAAATTTACTCAACCCTGAAAGAATGCAGTCAAATCCGCTTTACAAGCTCACGGGTACGGGTGCTTCTGCAACGCTAACGATAAACGGGGAAACACTATCTATAAAAAATTCAATTAACGCAGATTACACAGTCCTTGACGGTGAAAATATGCAGTATTACTCTGTTAAAAACGGCATTAAATCTTATATCTCACCTCTCTTGCCGCAGCAATTTAAAGTAGGAAAGAATGAGATTATCGCCAATCAGGTTATTGGTTCGCTTACACTTGAGCCAAATTGGAGGCGCTTATGATACCTTTGATCTACGAAACGACAAGCAGAATATTATCGCTCAACTCAATGCACTACCTCGGCAGGCTTACCGGTTGCACAGAATGTACCGTCGAAGAGTCACGCAATGCAGATTACACATTAAATGCAAGCGTTGTTAAAAACTCCGAATGTGCCGAAAGTGCTGTTATACAAAATTATATATACGCAAAGCCAAACCCAGCAGACGAAGCACAATTTTTTGAAATCTACGAGGTAGTAGAAAAAAACAATGTGCTTAGTATCAAAGCGAAGCACATCAAACATAACTGCTATAACAACATTCTTGCCGCAGGCGAAACATCAGCACAACTCTATTCACCTGCGGAGGCTTACGAAAATTTAGATGCTCTTTTTGACAACAACTATGTATTTTCGTCAGATATAACGGACAGAAAAAACATCAAGCTCGGCTTTACTCAAGTTTGCACGCTCGGCGATTTTCTTGGCGGAGCAGAAGGCAGCTTACTTGATTTGTTTCACGGTGAATACAAGTGGAATAACTTCAATGTTTCATTTCTAAAAAGCAGAGGCAAAAAAAGAGCATATCGACTTAAATGGGGGGATAACATCTCAAGCTATGAAAAAACACAGTCGAGCGAAACTACAATAAGCCATGTGTGTGCTTATGCTACTGTTTATGATGAATTTTCAAAGCAAGACATACAGATAATTGCTGACCCTTATGAGATTTTTGAACAAAAATCAAAAACAAATAAACTAAGTGTATATCCAGTTCCTGACAATCTTGTTAACGGAATAATTGTCAACTCTTCGACAGGCGACGGATACGAATTTGTCAAAAACACTTGCAGAATAGCAGCAACAGCTTACATAGGAGGAGATAAACTTGGTGAGATCAAGAGCAATATTAAAGTTGATGTAGAAGCGGTCCTTGACGATATGCAACAGTTTAATCTTTGCGATACTGTTACAGTAATCTTAAGTGACAGTATTGCAGCGGAATCCAAAATAGTCAAAACTACATATGATACACTTAGAGAACGATATAAACAGCTTGAGCTTGGTTCGTTCAAAACTAAGCTATCTGATTTCGTAAAATAAATGAGGTGAACATAATTGAATGTAAAATACAAACTTAATCTTGATGTATACAAAGACAGAAATTACGAAAGTATAATAGTCGCTCAAAATGATGACAAGTCACGCATCATTGAATGTAAGCTATATGCTGATTCACAACCGGTAGCGCTATCTTCAAGCGTTACCGCTGCGTTTAACGCAACTGTGGATAATGTTATTGTTGCTGAAAATGTGCCTTGTATAGTTGCAGACAATGCGGTTAAAATCACTCTTGCGAAATCAATGCTACAGCTCGCAGGTATGATGAAGTGCGAGCTTGTGCTAAGTGAGAACGATACAATCTTGACAACTCAGCATTTTAGTGTTTTTGTGAACAAGTCAGTAATAAATACAAAATCTAAATATGAACCAGCAGGCGCAAATTTAGCAACCAAAAATGATGTTAATTCCGCAATCGAAACCGCATCTGCAAAAATGATAGCAAAAGACTCTTTGCTCAATACATCTACAAGCATTAATCTCACTTCGCTTGAGGACACAGAACAGACAGCGAGCGGAGTTAATATTTCAGTCAAGAACAATAAAATTAGCTTGAGTGGCACATCTACCGCTGCTGTTAATTTTTATCTCAAACTCAAACGTGCGGTTACTCTTGAACAAGGCAAAGCGTATTGCTTATCGTTGCAGAATTTTGCTAATATTACAAACAGCGGTTGTGTGTTCTATCCTGCGAACGAGCAGACATCTATTAGCTCATCGTGGCTCTTGTCAGAAGTTAGTGCTTTTAAAAATGCAGCGGCCACTTATACAGCAACAGAAAATGTAGTCGTTAATTCTATTAAAATTGCGGTTGCTGCTAATCGACTGATTGATAATAGTTGCAATCTTCAACTTGAACAGAATAACAAAAAATCAGCATATGCAAATCCGGACTTGACAAGTGAAAGCATTAAACCTGAGTTGTACCAAGCTCCCGACTACGCTATGCATTATTTGTATGTTTCAAATGATTACAACGAGAATACTGACGGTTTTGGCGTGACGAAGTTCAATTCTATTCTGTCTGCTAATGATAGCATAGCAGACAACAACTATCATAATCGCTACACAATCATCGTTGCACAAGGCACATATACAGATATGCAAGATAAGTTTGCAGGAATGTCCGATGTGGGACTTGTGGGTTACAGAGGAGTAATGACTAAAGACTATGTTTATTATGAGTCTGAAAATATATACAATCCACAGGCTACAATAATTAAGTGGGACGGTGCGACAGGTTTTGATAAGTCTACATTGAAGTCAGAAGATATAATCAAAAAATGTCCGTTTCATCTCGACCTCAATGTTCACACACACATTAAAGGGTTCACTTTTGATTGTAAAAATATCCGTTATGCTCTTCACCTTGAAAGCGGCGGCACAGGGTATGCAACTGATTGGGTTGTATCAAATTGTGTTTTCAAGTGGGGCGGTCGTGCGGATTGCGTTGATTACATTGGTAAAACTACTGTTCCTGTTTTTGGTTGCGGTCATAGTTTTGGGGAAAATGGTTTAATTGAAAATTGCAAAATCATTGTTGAAAATTGCACGGTTGGTTATCAAAGTCACGAAAATGCAGACAATAGTAGTTTTGGTCTTGCACTTAAAACAGGTGCAAATATTACTATTAGAAATTGTGATTTCGGCGGTACAGAGATACAAGCAAGAACATTAAAGGGTGCATATTCAGATACGCCGAATGTACTTACTGTTGACCGCTGCGTCAATATATCTGAAATTAAGAAATTGTATGCAGCTCCGGCAACGAAATGTGACTGGACAGTTGTTGAAAATCTAAATAAAGGAGAATGACTATGGCAAGGGTAACTTGTGTTGATATTTCAGAATTTCAGCAAGGCATTAATTTTAACAAAATGAAAAATGACGGTATAAAAGCTGTCATTATAAGAGCAGGCTACGGCAGAGAATCAAGTCAGAAAGACTGTATGTTTGAAAGTCATTATCGCAACGCTAAAGCGGCAGGACTTAAAATCGGTGTCTATTGGTACAGTTATGCCGACAGCGCCGGCGATGCGGAGAAAGAGGCAAAGGCTTGCCTTGAATGCATTAATAACAAATCTCTTGATATGCCGATTTATTATGATTTGGAAGATTATTCAATGGTTAAACTCGGCAAAACAAAACTTACAGCGATTGCAGAACGATTTTGTGAAACAATCAAGAAAAGTAACTACAGAGCCGGTGTGTATGCCAATCTGAATTGGTTTAACAACTGTCTTGATTATGATGAATTGAAGAGAAAATACAGTATTTGGCTTGCACAATATAACTCCGTAAATGAATTAAACTGTGATATTTGGCAGAATAGTTCATCAGGCAGAGTTGACGGTTACAGCAGAAATATTGATACCAATATAATCTACAACGAAAATGTTTTTAAAAATATTAAGGTTGAAAAGCCAACGCTGACTTATCGTGTGTACGCAGACGGCAAGTGGTACAGCGAGGTCAAGGGCTTGTCAAATGTAGCAGGACGAAAGAAACAAGCTATTTCAGCCGTTGCGGTTAAGGTCAGCAAAGGCAATATAAAGTATAGAGTGCACTTGCTCAATGGTGATTGGCTTGACTGGGTAGACGGCTATGACATCAACGACAGCAATAACGGCTATGCAGGCATTAAAGGCAAGGTTATTGACGGCTTGCAGGTTGAATTTGAGGGAGTCGGCGATTATAAGGCTACATATCGTGTGCGTATGCAAGGTGAAAAGAGATTCCTTGGCTGGCAGTATAACGGCGAGAAAGATACAAAGCAAGACGGCTATGCTGGCATTATCGGCGGGAAGATAGATGGTTTGCAGATTACACTTACATAACGGAGGTATAAAACAATGAAAGACAATATTATTCAGGCTACTGTTTCGGTAGCTATCGGTGCATTGGCGGCTTATTTTAACATATTGCTTGTACCGCTTGCAGTTTTAATCTGTGTAATGATAATAGACTATGGTACAGGTATGGCAGAGGCTTACATAAATAAAACCCTCAACAGCCGTATTGGTGTTAAGGGAATACTTAAGAAAGTAGGCTACCTCGTTCTCGTGTGCGTGGGCGGCGTTGTTGATTACCTCATCGGTGCAGGACTTGCCACAGCAGGGATTGAGTTTTCAAGCTATTATTTTGGCTTAATTGTTTCCGTGTGGCTGATTATAAACGAGCTTATTTCAATTCTTGAAAACCTTGCTGGGTTGGGCACGCCAATCCCGAAATTCCTTGTAAATATCGTCCGCCGATTGAAAAATACAGTCGAAAATAAAACCGATACAGACACAAAAGAATAAGCGTACATAAGTTTAGCCCCTCGAGTACCAAGTCGGTAGCCGAGGGGCGATTTTTTAATTTGCATACGGTTTTATATACACATCGAAAAGGTAGCACTCTTTGCGTGAACTTCACAGTATTCTTTTCTGAGTTCGTATTTTTTTCATGTTAAATCTCCCCTTCGCAATATTATCGAGCTTTTCAATGATAAGTTTTTCAACATATATAGGCGGTTTGCTCTTACCACCCTCCCAATTCTCGATTGTTCGCAGCGGAATCTCGAGCAGGTCGCTCATAGCCTGTTGCGTTAGTCCTGCGTTAAGTCGTGCGTCTTTGATTTTCATAGTGAAAACTCCTTTATTTGTAGTCACCTCGATTATCACACGAGTATCAATCTTTAGCATTAAGACCATTTACGAATGCAGACACAATAGTTAAGAATTTTGATGTAAACTTTTTTTCTTTCAACAGATCGTAAAAGAAAAGGCATTCATGATTCGCTGTTGCGCTCAGCTGGAGAATGTCGCAACACACATCGTCACGATTGTGGCTGCTTATGTCTTGAGAGATTTTGAGTTTAAGGACAGCTAAATCATTTTTATTGCAATTCTTTGCAATGCATGTGCCGTCCACTTTCGCTTGCAGAATAAGCTCTTCAAGAGTCATCTGAATTGTGCAATCAATATCGCTTGCTGTAACTTTCAATGCTTGCGCTATCTTGTTGATGTTCTCTCGTGAGATAGTAACATTGCTTGTTGCGTCAATGTTCTCCCAGCGAGCCATCATCGGCTGGTCGCAGCCTACTCGCTCGGCCAATTCGGCTTGAGTGAAACCACAAGCTTGTCTAAAATCTTTGATGTTGTATTTGTACATTTATAATTCCTCCTTAAGCGAGCGGAAATTTGTATCCGCTCGCTTGTATTTAGTTACATAAAGTTAATGATTGTATCGATGTATTTATCAATGTCATCGTTTATGTCGAATATTTTTATATCATTATTTTTTCTTCTTTTGTATTTATCTTTGTAATAATCTAAGTGAGAAAGAAAGTTACAATCAACATCGCATATCATATGTGATCTACCGTCGATGTTGAAATCATAAGTAGATGTGAAAGTGAAAACCTGCTCAAAAAATTCTTTCTTGAGTACGAGTTTGTCGTCTTGAATGTACTTGACATACTTATTACGAACTTCTTTGGTGTAAGAATTGATAATATGTGCTTTTCCAAGAAAATCTATTACTTCGTCTTCCGTTTTCCAAGACACATAGTATCTGAATCGAGATTTATCGTTTAGCAGTGCAGGAATATCCTTCTGTTCTATTCCTGCCGCAAACGGTGAGAACTCTCTATCAAACTCGTATGTGAGTTCGATAGCTTTTTCACTGTTGAGGTATTGTTTGATATTGCTGTAATCCGTCATGATAGTAACTCCTTTGTTTTAAATTTAATTTAATAAACACATATTAACACATAAAACACATATTGTCAATAAAAAATTATAAATTCTCTATGAGAGCTTTTTGTGTTTTGTACCCTGCAACGAGTACACCATATGCGCCTGGCATATGCACACCAAACTCGTCAACTTGCAGATAGAGGAAGTATTTTTCTGATCTGTAGAGGTCTGCTCTATCGCAATCAGTGCGAACTTGATAAATACGATTTGTCTTTTCGTTGAGAGTGTTGATTGCTGTGTTGATTTTGGTATTTGTGATTTTCATAGTGAAGACTCCTTTTTAATTATGTGAGATGTTGTTCATCTCTTATCTTGATTACATTATACCACCATAATAGTGGGTTGTCAATAGTTATTTTGAATTTTTTAATATTTTTTGTGTCATCTGCGTGTCGTCTGATGTGTTTAATTAATGCAATTTTATGTTAATTTAATGCAACTTGTGTTGCATTAATACAACTAAAAAATCCAGCAGATAAGCCAAAATTCTTGGGAATGGCTTGTTTGCTGGATTTTTGTTTTGGTGGAGATGAGGGGAATCGAACCCCTGTCCGAAAAGTATTTGCCAAGGCTTTCTACGAGCGTAGTTGTCGTTTTAAAATTCCCTTACCGCAGCACCCGACAACGGGTTATACGGCTCGGTAGCTTCTAATGTGTGACACAGCCCGAAGCATTGCTGTATTCACATTTACCACTAATCGACGCCCCTTACACAGCCGTGGTACTCTGTGCAGGAACGAGCAGCTTACGCTGCTAATCTAACTGTAGTTTTGTCAGTTATTTTAAAAGTTGCGGATTTTATAGTGGCTCTCCGCACCACTGCTCGCTTACCGAGGTTCACGCTCCCCGTCGAAGCCTTTACATCCCCGGATATAAACAAAGTTTAGCCTGTTTTAGGACTATCATTATACTATACATAACAAGCATTGTCAATCACTTTTTGTCATATATGCTAAATTATCAAATTTTATTTAAAGACTGACGAAATGAGCCGTACAAATTACTGTACGGCTCTTTGTTATTATTTGCTGTGCTTATCTTTTTTCTTTTTTATATGAATTTCGGGAACTGCCACTGTATCATAAATAACAGATTCGTCGGCATTAGGTTTTTCGCTTGATATTTGCTTTACCTTACCTGTGTGAATTTCAGGAAAAGCAAGGTTTTCGGTTTCTACAAAATATTTATCCTTATCCTTCATAATATTACCTCCATTTTACAACAGATTAATAAAGAATGTGATTGTAAGGCTGTTAAGAAAATCTGCAAACAAGCTGCCTACTATAGGAATAATCAGATATGCTTTTACAGAAGGCCCATACTTTTCACAGATTGCCTGCATATTTGCCATAGCGTTAGGAGTTGCGCCCATACCAAATCCGCAAGTACCGGCTACTAATACCGCCGCATCGTAATTCCTGCCCATTACATTGAAAACCACAATATAAGAGAATAGGAACATTAGAGCTACCTGTCCTGCAAGCAATATAACAAGCGGAAGTGCAAGGTCAGCAAGCTGCCAGAGTTTTAGTGTAATCATTGCAATGCCGAGGAAAAGCGAAAGGCAAATACCGCCGAGGTCGTTAATTTCACCCATATGAATTGTGATTTTGCCTGTGTATTCGCCGATATTACGCATAATTGCCGCTGCAATCATTGCTCCGATGTAGATTGGAAATGTCATACCTGTGAGCGAGAGCAATTTTGAAAATATCGTGCCGATACCTACCGCAATTATAAGCTGAAATACAGCCGGCGCATACATTGAAAAATGTCTTTCGTGCTTTTCTTCTTCTTCAACAAGAAGAGTATCGTCATCATTTTTGATTGTTTCAAGAAGATTGTGCTTTTTAATAAGTCTGTTGCCGATTGGGCCGCCCATAAGCGAACCTGCAACAAGACCAAATGTTGCCGCCGCAGTGCATACAGTTGTTGCTCCGCTAATACCGAAGTCCTCAAGCACCGGACCGAATGCACCTGCCGTACCGTGACCGCCTACCATTGGGATTGAACCCGTTGTCATACCCGTAAGCGAATCAAGTCCGAGGAGATTTGCAAGTCCTATGGCTGTGAAGTTCTGAGTTATTATAAGAACAATTACAAGTACAAGAAAAATAAGCAACGGTTTTCCACCGCTTTTAAGTACCTTTAAGTTTGCCTGGAAACCTACCGAGGTAAAGAAAAATACCATACATACTTCTTTTAAAGTATCGTCAAAATCAATTTCAAGTATTCCTGTAGAATAGCAAATCAAAGTAAATATTGCGAATATCAATCCGCCGATTACCGGTGCGGGAATACAGAATTTTTCAAGAAAAGAAATTTTTCTTTTAAGGAAAGCTCCTAATATCAGTACAACTACAGCAACTGCGATTGTCTGATACATATCAAGTGTAATGCTCAATGTTTACATTCCTTTCGCAGTTATTCTGCTGTTTTTACTTCAATGCCTTTTTCACTGTAATATTCTGCCGCACCGCTGTGGAACGGAATATTTACACCTGTTACGGCATCTTTTTCTATAATATCAAGGTCAGCCGAAACAGTAAGCTGAAGTTCGTTTGCGTTATCAAACACAAGTTTTGTAAGTGTTTTCACCTTATCATTTGAAAGTCTGTCACTTACAATAAGTACCGATTTTACTCCAACGGTATTTACATCCTTAGTCTGACCGTTGTATGTGTTTCCGTCAACCTTACAGTCAATGTACGAATACGCTGATTTAAGCTTGTCTGACGCTTCTTTGTCAATGCTAAGAAGTTTTATGTCGCACTGTCTTGAAAGCTCTTCCACAACTGTGGCGTTTATGCCGACTGTCCAAAACAAAGCGTCAACCTCACCCGATACGAGTGCCTTGGCTGAATCCGCATAATTAAAGTTTTCCTCTTTAACCATTTTTTCATTCAAACCGTATGCGGATAAAATCTGTTTTGCATTGAGTTGTGAACCCGATTCCTCTTCACCGACGCTGACCGTTTTACCGAGTAAATCATGAACGCTGTTAATGTCAGAATCTGCCCTTACTATAATATGGCACACTTCGGTGTAAAGAGCCGCAACAGCGCTGTAATCTTTATATGCTGTTTTAAATGAATTTTCTCCGTTATATGCGTCGCTTATAATATCAGATTGAGCAATTGCCGCATCAAGATAACCTTGTGACAGCAAACGAACATTTGCCGCAGAGCCTGCTGTGGTCTTTACTTCAATCTTAAGAGCGCTGTCATTTTCGGCAAGCTGTTTTAATGAAGTTGCCGCCTGGTGATAAACACCGCCCAAACCTGCCGCTCCGAATCGAATACTTCCGTCCCCCATCGAACAACCGCAAAGCAAAACAGTTAATACAACAAGCAGAAGTGCAATAAATTTTTTCATCTTACCGCCTCTTTTTTTAATAGAAAAGAGGAATTGTAAACAGCGTACAATTCCCCGATATTTACAATTGATTATAACATATTTAGTGTAAAAATGTCAAACCTGCAAATTGCTAATTAAGTTTCAATTCAACCTTGCTGCCACCTGACTTTTCTTTAGTTACGACAAGCTGTTTGTCTATCTCACTTCTAAGTTCAGCCACATGAGATATGATACCGACAAGTCGATTATTTTCCGAAAGTCCCGACAGTGCTTGCATTGCCTGTCTTAAAGTTTCTTCATCAAGCGAACCGAATCCTTCGTCAACAAACATTGTTTCCATTTTAATGCCGCCTGCCGATTGTTTTGTAAAACCGTTTCCTCTCGCCTTTTTCCTTTCATACTCGGGATTGCGTTTCACGGTATACTGCTTGTTGCCGTTTACAAAGGTCAGTTCAACTGTTGTAGGAGTATCGTTAGCGTTCCAGCTCTTCACGCTGATTTGCCGCTGCAAGCTGATCCGCACAGGCAACGCGGATATAGAGAAATACTTTCATTTGGCTTCTCCTTCTGATGTAACTTTGCATAAGTCCTGATATACTTACCTTTATTACTTTAATTAAGTTTGAAATTTATTTTTATTATTACTTTACAAAAAGCAATACAAGAAGTATAATAAATATCACAATTTAGTAATATTAAATGCATAAAATCAAAAAATCCCAAATAATTTCCAGTTAAAATATATAATAGGAATAGGAGCATACAAATGAAAAACAAAATCTTATCAGCAATAATATCCATCGTACTTATGATTTTGCTTGTAGGCTGTCAGCAGAACAATACAATTATTAAGCCTGATATAGAAACAAAAACTGTGACGGAAAACAGCGAAGGTGATTATATAACTTTTTCACTTGATATTCCTTCAAACTGGAAATTATACGCTCAGAATTATACATCTATTGCTTGTTTTAGTCCTGATGCAAACAAAACAAATGCCAGCGAAAATATTTCTCCCTACAAATTAAGTATAGATAACTATATCATTCCATCACTAATGCCAATAGATGACAAATATAAACAAGCTTATAAAGATTTATTTAGTGGCAAATATGATGGTATTAAAGATTTAATTTGCGATAACATTGAATATATAAATATAGGGAAGGTAATAGACAGTTTCCCGGACGTTACTTTTGAAACTCCTGAAAGCATTATGGATTACTTTAATATACTTGTTGACGGTATAAGTACACCGGATGTTACAATGCCAGAGTCATGGAATGATAAAAAATGGGCAACTGATTTTACTTTCAGTGAATATAACGGTAAGAACGGAAAGATTATTGCGGTAGAATATTCCTATGTAATTATAGATAAAACCTACAAAGCTATTAATTGCTACCGTGATGACGACTTTTCCGTATGCGGAGCTTTTGATGATAGCAACGAGATTTCTTCAGGAGATGTTGCTTTATGGGTTGCAAATACCCTTGAGGTTTCTGAACATTACAAAATTGATGACGGAGCGGTATTAATAGAAGGAAAAGACTATTAATTATTAAATTTTCAATAGTAACATACTTTTTTATAAAATTAAAGATATTATAAATAAAAACAGACCGCTACTGTAGTGTAACGATCTGCTGTAAGGGAAGGAAAAGTTTAGATAACTTTTTCAGCGTGTAGGTAAATTATTCAGCGTCGGTAAGAGCTACAGCATAAGTCATTGTACCCGAATACTTAACACCCTTTGGTGTTGACGGATTGTTGAGAACAGGCTTTACCGTAAATGTTGTTGAGCCGTCCTCGGTAAAGGAAGCAAGCTCTACACCGTTGACCTGATCCTTACCTCCCGTGGTTTCCACAACGCTTTCATCAGGCATAATAAACTGATAACGAAGTGTAGGCTTTGCCGCTTTATCGCTTTCGCCTTGAAGTACCATCTGATTTCTGAAATAATCCGTACCTGCAATAGTAACCGATACCTTTTTTCCGTCAAGATTTGCGACATTTTCAGCTTTTATTTCTACAGGTGTACCCTCTGTTGTAAGAGTTACCTGTGAAGGAATTGTTACTGTGTATGACGGGTCAAATTTATACTCGTAAGAGAAAGAAGTGCTTGCATTTTCTTCTGTCTGAGGTGTGACCTCTGCTGCCGAAACCGATATTGCTGTTACTGTAATCATAGCAAGTGCTGCTGCGATTAATAAAAACTTCATCATATTGTTACTCCTTACATAATAATCTTTTCTTTTTATAGAACCAGAAAAATGATACTGTCGCTGTGAGCATTAAAAATACTGTTACAACAGTTGTGTAACTTACAATTGCGCCTGTTTTGATTGTGTTAGTATCATTTTCTACAACTGTGTTTTGATTTTCTGTTGTTTGTGCTGCAGTCTGAACTGTAGTGAATTGTGTGGTTGTTTCTTCGATTGTAAGAATTACATCTGTTTTTGCACTTTCGGCAGCCGCTGCATATGCGCAGCAAACTGTCGAAATAACACATAAAGCTAAAACTACGGTAATAACGGTTTTTTTCATAATTAACCTCGAGTTTTATTTATCTTATTTGTCCTCAAGAGATACTGTGTAGTTAATTACACCGTTATAGTTGCCGGCACCTACGCTATAGTAGTCTTTAAGTTTGATTTTTCTTGTGATTGTACCGAAATTTGAGCCGTCCCAAGAAGCAATCTCGTCACCGATTGTGTAGTAAGTAGGATTTGCAAAAGCGTCTGAATTGTATATTACATATTCAGCCTCCTGAAGATTTCTTGAATCCCATACTGCAAGAGTGTGAAGACTGCCGGAGTAACCTGCGCTCTCAATCTTTACGCTTACTTTTTTGCCGCTTGGAACAAAGGCTGTATCATTTTCAAGTGCAAGTGAATATGAAAGTGTTGATGATTCTTTTTGAAGTTCTGCTGTGAGAGGGATAGAAACAGTGTAAGCGGGTACGATTTCCGATTCACTTTTTGAATATGTAATTTTCTGCTGGAAGTCTGCTGTTGCGTGGTTTTCGTCAACAATCGGGGTGTCTGTTGTTGATGCCGCAAATGCTGCTGTTGTAGCGCATACGCTCATAGCTGCTGCCATTAATACTGCTGTAATTCTTTTTGCATTGATTTTCATAAATTTTCTTCTCCTTAGATTTTCAAATTCTAATGTCCTTGCCGCCAAATTGACGGCTGTTTATATATGATAAACCCATAAGGGATTATTGTCATTCAACTGTAAGCGTACTCTTAACCTGTGCGCCGTTCATTTGTGAATTGCTGTCAACAGAATATGTTGAAATATTAATTATTAAAGTGTATGTACCTTTTTCAATCGGTTTGTCAAGAGTTACGCCCTTAATTGCATCACCCGGTTTTACAAGGTCTGTAGTGCAAAGTGTTTCACCTGTTTCCTGCAAAGAAAGCGTAAATTTAAAATTACACGGATTTTCCTCGGGATTTAAAAGAGTGATAGGAAAGTCTGTGCTTTCACTTGAGATTGTCATATCGGGATAGCCCGGAATTTTAATTCCCTGTTCAGCTCCGCCCGCATTTGAAACTTCCTGTTCGTAATGCGATGCGTCACTGTCAAACACAACGCCCTGCTGCTTTGCCGTATCCTGTGTTTGTGAGCTGTTGTTATTCATCAGCAACACACCCATAGTAATGCCTACTGCCGCAAGAATTGCTATAACCGCAATAAGAACAATTACCAAAACTTTTGAGTTTTTACTTTTATCTTCCATTTTTCTTCCCCTTTTCTGACGATATTCTAACACCGTAATTTTATAATACAGTCATATTCTTTTATCACTCTTGTAAAAGATTGTAAAGTTTCGGGCAGTAAAAAAGCCCTGCACAAGGCAAGGCTTTGAAATATATTTAGGTAATCAACTAACACTGTCTGTAAATTTTTTAAATATTTTTCTGCTGTTTTCATCTGTAAAGAAAGAATACTCCGGGTGCCACTGCACCGCCCATACAAATTTTTTGTCGGGTGCAAACAGCGCCTCTATAAGTCCGTCCTCCGAAACCGCCATACACTCAAGATTCGGTGCAATATCTTTTACTGCCTGATGGTGCAGGCTTGTAACCTCTAAGGCATCTGTATTCAACAATTTATGTAAAGGCGAATTTTTCATTATTTTTACATTGTGAATAGGTTTATCATACGGGTGCGGCTGATGATGCACGGTATAGGTAGGATGCTCTGTTTGTAAATCACGATACAGCGTACCGCCCATAACAGCATTAATAAACTGTATGCCACGGCAAATGCCTAAGATTGACTTGTCTTTTTCATAAGCCAGACGAAAAAGCTCTGTTTCCATATTATCTCTTTGCGTACAGCTTTCTCCGCACTGCTTTGTTCTCACTTCGTTATAAATTTTCGGGTCAACATCCTGTCCGCCTGTAAAAAGAAATCCGTCACAAGTATTTACAAGCTGTTTTATAATCTCTTCATCCTCGGTTAAAGGCAACATAACGGGAATACCGCCCGATTTTTCAATTCCTTGCATATAGTTTGGCAACATCCAATAGCAGTTTTTTTCAGAGTCCCAAAGCGGAACAACACCTATTAACGGCTTTTTCATACCTATTACCTCCAATAACAATAAAAAAAGACAAGAAAGTCCTGCCGAACTTCCTTGTCCAAATTTACAAGAATATTTTAGCACACTGTAAATATTTTTTCAAGTATTGAAAGAAATCAAATTATTTGAAAATGTCGGACTGAAAGGCAAAAAGACCGCCTCCCTTGCCGTAAAACGGTTCTTAAAATATCTTGATTATATTGACTGACAGCACAAAACTCGGCAACCGTAAAGATTGCCGAGTTTTTTATTTGGAAATATTTGCTTTCGGTGTGACATAAACAGTTTTGTTATTTACATAAATAACCATACCCGGTCTTGCACCGCTTGGCTTGCTTACATAACGCACAAGCGTGTAATCTACAGGCACTTGACTGCTTTCTCTTGCTTTACTGTAATATGCGGCAAGCTGTGCCGCCTCTAAAATTGCAGTATCACTAATTTCTCTGCCCTCCGCAAAAACAACTGTATGCGAACCGTGAATATCTTTTGTGTGCAGCCACATATCATTTTTATTTGCAATTTTTAATGTAAGTTTATCATTTTGAGTATTGTTTCTGCCTACCAAAATTTTAAATCCGTCACTTGAAGTAAATTCAAGCGGCGGTAGTGCCGCCTGCGGTCTTTGCTTACCCTTTTGTTTGCGTAAATATCCCTGCTCGGTAAGCTCTTCCCTTATCTGCGCAAGTTCACGCTCACTCTCCGCACGGCTGACCGTATCAAGTACAGAAACAATGTATTCAAGCTCTGACCTGCCTTTCTCAATCTGTTCGGTCAAAATATGCTCTGCATTTTTCGCTTTTTGATAATCTTTATAATATTTTTGAGCATTTGCTGCCGGAGAAATTGCAGGATTGAGTTTTATGCGGATAAGCGACATATTTTCATCGTAAAAATTTTCCACTTCCGCAAAAGATGCGCCACGCTCAATACGGTAGAGATTTGCCTGCAACAAATCACCGTTTATTCTAAGCTGTTCACGATTTGCACATTCTTTAAGTTCAATCTTTTGCTTTGCAAGTTTACGGGAAATTCTTTCGCTTAAATTAACAAGCATTTTTGTAAGGTCTTGAGATTTGACCCTCATTCTCTCTCTTGAATCTCTGGTTTCGTAAAAGCTGTCAAGAAGTTGTGAATATGTGTCAAAGTGCTTTATTTGAGCAAAATTTCCGTATTGCTCAATATCTGTAAATGTAAAATCAATCGGCTTGCCGTCATCTCTTATAACCATACACGGTTTGCCTGCATATTTATTAACATTTACATACAAATTATTGAGCACATCAACAAGTCTGTCATAATGCTGTTTATCCATACGGGTAGTTGTGCCCTCGCCCACTCTGTACTCAAGTTCTCTGCACACAAGAGGCGATACACCTTGAATTGCCCTTAGCAGTGCCTTGTTAAGCATCATTTCGCCGTCAAAATCAACTGTTTTTTCCGCTATTTCTTCTGCCGAATGTTTAAGAATTGAAAGTTTATCCTGCGCCTCGGGAAGTTCGTATTTTATATTCGGCAGTACAAGTCTACGGCTGCTCATAGTCAGGTCAACACGCTTGAGGGAATCAATAATTACTCCATTTGAATCCACAATAATAATATTGCTGTACATTCCCATAATTTCGCAAACTACTGTTATTAGAACGGTATCACCAAGTTCGTTTACACACTCAAAATCAAGGAACAGCACTCTGTCGCATTCCTGTTGACGAACCGCAACCAGCTTTCCGCCGCCGATACGCTTACGCAAAAGCATACAAAACATAGGCGGTGAAGCGGGATTTTCAGGTGTATTGCCGCAAAAATGCACCCTCGGTGAATTTGCCCTTGCCGAAAGCAAAAGTTTTTTATTGCCGTTAAAGGTACGCATCGCAAATACAAGTTCATCTCTGTTCGGCTGATAAATCTGCGATACCCTGGCACCGAGCGCCTCGGTTTCTATTTCGTGTTTTATATATCTTAAAAAAATTCCGTCTAAAGCCATCTTTTACCTCTATTTATGATATTTGCCGTTGGTAGAAATTTCAAACGCACGGTAAATCTGTTCTGACAGTACCATTCTTGCCATCTGATGAGGAAATGTCATTTTACTCATAGAAAGTTTGAAATCCGCTCTGTTTTTCACCTTATTGCTAAGTCCGTAACTTCCGCCGATAATAAAATCCACCGTACTTTTTCCTGTAATTGCCGCATTGTCGAGCATTGCAGAAAGTTCTTCGCTTGAAAGCTGTTTGCCCTCGATGCACATTGCCACCGCATAATCACCTGCACCGATTTTCTTAAGTATTCTCTCTCCCTCTGCCTCAATTACCTCTGAAATTTCAGCCCCGTTCGGATTGTTATTTCTTATTTTTTCTTCCGCAAGTTCAACTACCGCAAATTTACAAAAGGCAGTAAGTCGTTTTGCGTATTCGGAAATTGCGTCTGTAAAATATTTCTCTTTAATTTTTCCTATACAAATTATATTTATTCTAATCATCTTTCACCATTAAAAAATTACCGATTTAGCATTAGTTTCTACGGGCGCTACATCGAGAGTATAATCTATTCCCCTATTCATTCCGTACTTTGAAAGTTCGTTTACAGCTGTATTAAGCGCTATTGAGGGAGTATTATTTTGCTCGCTTAAGTGACCGAGCATAAGTCTTAAAGTACCTGACTGCACAAGTCCCGCAAGCTCGGCGGCACAATCAGGATTAGACAAATGACCGTATTTAGAGAGTATTCGCTTTTTGAGTACAAACGGATACGGGCCGTTTTTCAGCATATCAACATCGTGGTTTGACTCAATAACCGCAAAATTGCTGTGTGCAACGGCATTTCTTACATCATCGGTCATATATCCCATATCAGTTGCTATTGTGGCAGTCTTTCCGTCTGCAAGCGTAACACTGTAGCAACAGCTTTCAGCGGCATCGTGCGGAGTATCAATTCTTTTAATAAGCATATCGCCTACCGCAACTTCGTTTTCGATAACCTCGGTTTCAAAGCGTTTATCCAGACGATTTGCCCTTTCAAGAGCCTCAAGTGTACCCTGACTTGCATACACCTTAAAATTATAGCGTGATGCAAGCACTTTTACGGCACTGCAATGGTCTGTATGCTCGTGGGTAATAAATACCGCACCTATTATGCGTGGATCTATTGAATTTGTAAGTAATGCATTTTCAATCTGTTTGCATGAACGACCTGCGTCTATCAGCACGCCCTGTGTTGCCGTACCCAGAAAATAACTGTTACCTTTACTGCCGCTAAAAAGCGGGACCGCTTTTGCCAAACTAATCTACCCCTATTCAACAATAATCATAATAATATATAATAACACAAAATTCGCATTTTGTCATCTGCATAATAAAAAACCCACAGCTGAAATTTGCTGTGGGTTAAATAAATTATTTTTTCAAAGCAGCTGCGGGAAGTGCATATTTTTTCTTGTATTCCTTATAGTCTGCGTTGTACTGAATATCATCGGAATTTTTAAGCTCGTGCAAATATTCGTGTGCATCGTAGCCGTTGTTGTTGATTTCAATAACACCGACCGCAATGTTTGAACAATGGTCGGAAACTCTTTCCATACTTGTAATAAGGTCAGAGAAAATAAATCCGAGTTCTATTGTACATTCGCCGTTTGTAAGACGCTTAACATGAGCCTCTTTAAGTTTATCTCTGATGCGGTCAATAACCTGTTCAAGAGGTTCAACTTTCGCCGCAAGTTTTACATCGTTATTGATAAATGCAAGCGTTGCATTATTTATAATCTCTTTTATAGCGTCCATCATAACATTAAGACCCGCCATAGCCCCTTCGGAGAAAACCGCTTTTTTCTCCTCAATTTCTTTTGCGGCACCGACAATATTCATTGCGTGGTCGCTGATTCTCTCGAAATCACCTATACCGTGCAAAACTCTCTGAACACTTTTACTGTCGTTTTCAGAAAGATTTTTCTGACTTAGTTTTACAAGATATGTCGAAATTACATCTTCGTACATATCAATTGTGTCTTCGTTTTCAGAAAGGGTGTCAGCCGCTTTTTCGTTATAATTACCAACCATTTCAAGTGCACCGAGAAGTGTACCCTCTGAAAGTCTTGCCATTTTTTCCGTAACATTTAAAGCACGGTCTGTTGCAAGTGAAGGTGTGTTGAGGAAACGCTCGTCGAGGAATGGTGCTTCACTTTCTTCTTCCGTATCCTTAATTGTAAGGCAAGCGAGTTTTTCAAGCTGGCGTGTAAAAGGAAGTAACATAGCTGTTGCTGCAATGTTAAATGCTGTATGGATAACAGCGATATTTGCCTCGGCAACCACATCGTCCAGGAATCCGTATTGGAATATTAAATTTGAACCGTAGAACAGCGCACAAATTACAAGTGTACCTATAATATTAAAATAAAGGTGTACCAAAGCAGCACGCTTAGCGTTTTTCTTTGCACCTATACAAGAAATCAAGGCAGTTACGCAAGTACCTATATTCTGACCCATTACAATCGGAATTGCCATTGAGTATGTAATCGCACCTGTTTTTGAAAGTGCCTGCAAAATTCCGACCGATGCGCTTGAACTCTGGATAATTGCTGTGAGCAATGCACCTGCAATAATACCGAATACAGGGTTATTAAAGACTGTAAGAAGATTTGCAAAGTTAGGATCGTTAGAAAGAGGTGCTACCGCAGAACTCATAGAATCCATACCGAACATTAAAATTGCAAATCCCAAAAGAATGGACGCAAGGTTTTTCTTACTGTCGCTCTTTGTAAACATAATAAGAATTATGCCTATAAAAGCGAAAACGGCAGAAAAAGATGTCGGTTTAAGCAGCTGCATAAATACGCTGTCGCCCTCAATACCCGAGAGGCTTAAAATCCACGCTGTAACTGTTGTGCCGACATTAGCACCCATAATAATTCCTATTGCCTGTCTTAGCTTCATAATACCGGAGTTTACAAAGCCGACTACCATAACCGTAGTAGCGGATGATGACTGTATAACAGCTGTAACGGCTGCACCGAGCAAAAATCCCTTGAAAGTATTGTTAGTCATTTTTTCAAGAGTTTTTTCAAGTTTACCGCCCGAGAATTTTTCAAGGCCGTCACCCATTGTATTCATACCATACAAAAAGAGTGCCAAGCCACTCAACAGCTGAAGAATCGAAAAAATATCCATATCCCTAAACTCTCCTTTTCCTTTGTAATGATATTAGTATTAAGTCAAAGTTTTATTTTGCATTTGTAAAATCTATGTAAAGTTTTTTACACAACAACAACTGCGCCCTGTTTATAAGTAAGACTTAAACAAGACGCAGCCGTAATATTAAATATTAATATTTAATTTTGCTAAAAGTACATTTTATAATTTTTACAATGCTTTTACTTTAAATGTAAATACCGTACCGTTTTCATTACTCTTTAATGTAATAGTACCGTCATGTCTTTCGGCAATATGTTTTACAATTGCAAGTCCAAGACCTGTACCGCCGGTTTCTTTAGAACGGCTTTTGTCAACTCTGTAAAAGCGCTCAAAAACTCGTTTTTGATGTTTTAACGGAATACCGATTCCCGTATCCGCAACACTGAGAACGGCGTTTTCGTCCTCTTTTTTAACAGTAACGGTAACATTTCCGCCCTTGCGGTTATATCTTATCGCATTGTCACAAAGGTTATAAACAAGTTCATAAAGTTGGTTCCGATTGCCGTTTATTAAAATTTTATCTTCCGCATTAACTTTAATGACAACCTCGTGTTTATTTGCATTTGTATGTAAATCTTCCGCTACCTCTCTTGAAAGTCCCGACAAATCGACCTTATCGTAATTTACGGGTCTTGTGTTTTCGTCAAGTTCGGAAAGCTCTATAATATCGCCAATCAAAGAAAGCAGTCTGCCTGATTCTTTATGAATTTTTCCGGCAAATCTTTCAATATCTTCCGGTGCAACAATTCCGCTTTCTATAATTTCCGCATAACCCGAAATTGAAGTGAGCGGAGTTTTTAACTCGTGGGTAACATTTGCGGTAAATTCACGCCTCATTTTTTCGGCTTTTCGTTTAGCCGAAATATCAATTATAAGACAGATTACACCTTTTTGTTCGCTGTTGGAATACACCGGACTTGCAATTATCTGCAATACTCTGCCGTTTATATTGCCTTCATTGCTACTGCGTTCACCGCTGAAAGCCTTGTCAACACATTCGCACAAAACCTCATTGCGTGAAAATGAAATAAGACTTTCGCCAACAGTGCCCTCTGAATCCGTGCCGAGATATTTTGAAGCGGAATGATTACACATAAGCATATTCTTATCCATATCAAGCATTATAAAGCCCTCGGACATATTTTGAATAAGCGTGTCTATTCTGTCTTTTTCAAGCTGTAAGCGTGAAACCTGCTTGTTAATCTGCTTTTGCTGACTTGAAATGGTGCGGGAAATTGAACTTAATTCTTCATATTGATTGCCGTCAACATTGCTTTCGAGATTTTCTATAGGCGCAATAATTTTTTTCGTTGACCTTTTTGAAAGCACACAGCAAAGAATAAATACAATAATTATTACGGCAAACAAAATCGGAACAAGGTGCATAAAAATGGAGTAGCCGTTTTCCATAGTTTCAGACAATCGCAAAACATTTCCGTTTGAAGTTTTTACAGCATAATAATATGTAACATTGCCGAGTGTTTCTGATTTTCTGCTGTCATCGCCGTATCCGTTTTTCATTGCATTTATAAATTCGGGACGATTGGAGTGATTTCCCATTTTTGTAACATCAACGCCGTCATCGCTTTCCAAAAGAACATTTCCGTTGCCGTCGAGCAATGTAACTCTTATTCGTGATGAACTTAAATCGTGCAGCAATTCATAGCTGCTGTTTTTATTATAAAGATTTGCGGCTATATTTGTATAATCTTTTAATGTTGTTTTTTCCGAAGAAGAAAAAATAAACCAGAAAGCGGCTGTTGAAAAAACAGCCGTCAAAAGAATGGATACACCAGCGGTGATTATAAATCTTTTTAAAAGAATTTTTCTTAGTTTCATTTATCATTCTCCTGCCTTGTATCCTACATTACGCACGGTTTTAATAAGATTGCCGCATTCTCCGAGTTTTTGTCTTAGAGTTGTAATGTGCATATCAACCGTACGGCTCTCTCCCTCGAAATCGTAACCCCAAACATTAATAATAATGTTCTCTCTTGTGAGTGCCATACCTTTATTGTTAAGCAGATATTTGAGCAATTCGTACTCCTTATATGTAAGGCTGCACTGTTCTCCGTTTGAAGTTACAATATGCTTTGAATCGTCAAGAACAATTCCGCCAAGTTCCACGGTTTCGGGCTTTTCTTCTACCGTACAGCGTCTTAAAATTGCCCTTACTCTTGAAATAAGTTCAAGTACGGAGAACGGCTTTGTAAGGTAATCGTCGGCACCCATATCAAGTCCTTTTACCTTATCCATCTCACTTGACTTTGCGGTAACAAGAATAACCGGAATATTTTTTGTAGACTTGTCTTTTCTTAATTTTTCAAGTACAGACAATCCGTCAAAATCGGGAAGCATTACATCAAGAATAACAAGCTGCGGCTTTATTTCCGCACACGCTTTAAAAAAGCTCTTGCTTTCTCCAAAGCTTTTAACCTCATAACCGCTGTTTTTCAGTGCGTAGGTTTCAAGCTCCCTGATGTCTGTATCGTCTTCTACAATATAAATTAACATATAATTCTAACTCCCCGATATAGATTTAAGGCAGACATACTTTCGCCTTAAACCTAATTATATCACAATAGTCTTGATTTGCAACAAAAATCATCAAAGGTTATACTGTCTTTCCTGTAATTGAAAACACAACCCATTCACCGATGTTCTCTGCGTGGTCGCCGATTTTTTCAAAATACTTTGCAATAAGCAAAACATCTATAGCCTGCTGATCAAGTTCTTTGTTTGCGTTTATAATATCGATAACCTCTTGTTTTACCTTATTGAAAAGGTCATCAATAGCGTCGTCCATAGTAGCTACGGTCTTTGCAAGTTTCAAGTCTTTTTTAACAAAAGCGTCAATAGCCGTTGTTACCATATTTGAAGAACGCTCTGCCATTTCAGAAAGATGAGTCATTGAATAAATATTTTCGCAGTCTTTCAAATAAGGTGACATTTCCGCAATGTCAATAGCCTGATCGCCGATTCTTTCAAGGTCGGTAATCATCTTAAGAGCCGCAGATACCGTTCTTAAGTCACCTGCAACAGGCGACTGTAAAAGGAGGAGATTTAAGCAATAGCTTTGTATTTCTCTCTCCATCTTATTGATTTTTTCTTCAATAATTCTTGATGTTTCAAGTTTATCGTATTCACCGTTTGTAATAATGGTTATCGTATTTTTTATTGCACCTTCAACCAAAGCGCCCATTTCAATGAGTTTATCGTTAAGTGCTTTTAATTCCAAATCAAAATACTCTCTCATTAGCCGAACCTTCCTGTAATGTATTCCTCTGTACGCTTATCCTTTGGAGTAGAAAACAAGGTAGCCGTATCAGTGCATTCAATCATTTCGCCAAGCAGGAAGAATGCCGTATTATCAGCAATTCTCATTGCCTGCTGCATATTATGTGTAACCATAATAATGGTATATTTATCTTTAAGCTTCATACAGAGTTCCTCGATTTTACCTGTGGAAATAGGGTCAAGTGCAGATGTTGCCTCGTCCATAAGTAAAACTTCAGGCTTTACCGCAAGCGCTCTTGCAATGCAAAGACGCTGCTGCTGACCGCCCGAAAGACCGAGTGCGCTCTTTTTAAGTCTGTCCTTAAGTTCATCCCAGATAGCGGCATCTTTCAAAGACTGCTCTACGATTTCGTCAAGCTCTCTTTTGCTTCTTATACCGTGTGTTCTCGGACCGAAAGCTATGTTATCATACACGCTCATAGGAAACGGATTTGCTTTTTGAAAAACCATACCCACTCTTTTTCTGAGAACATTTACATCCGTATTTTTGCCGTAAATATCCTCGTTATCAAGACGGATATCACCTGTAATTTTACAACCCTCAACCAAATCATTCATTCTGTTAAGTGATTTCAGGAGCGTTGATTTACCGCATCCCGACGGGCCGATAAAAGCTGTAATACGGTTTGCCTCCATATTAAAGTTTACAGACTTTAATGCGTGAAATTTGCCGTAATACAGGTTCATATCCTTAATTGTAAACTTATCCATTTATTTTCCTTCCACTCTTACTTATTTTTACTTGTAAGCTTTTTGGCGATAAATGCCGAAAGCGTATTTATTAAAAGTACAAGCACAAGCAATACAACCGCTGTTGCCCAAGCCTGATCTGTATGCAATCCCTCGTTTGCAAGCACATACATATGAATAGCAAGCGTTCTGCCCGAAGACATAAGACCTTTTGCAAGACCCGACGCCGAACCCGATGTATATAAAAGAGCCGCAGTTTCTCCGACTATTCTGCCGACTGCAAGAATTATACCTGCAAGAATACCCGGCATTGCACTCGGAAGAATTATTTTTATAATTGTTCTCAGCTTGCCTGCGCCAAGTCCGTAACTGCCCTCTCGGTACGAGTCGGGAACAGAAAGCAAAGCTTCCTCTGTAGTTCTCATAATTGTCGGTAATACCATAATTGCAAGTGTAAAAGAACCTGCAAGCAATGAAAGTCGCCACTGCAAAGTAGTTACAAAGAATAGCATACCGAACAAACCGTAAACAATCGACGGAATACCCGAAAGAGTTTCTGCCATAGTTCTGATAAGTTTTACAAACTTGTTGCCCCTTTTTGCATATTCCGCAAGGTAAATCGCAGCACCTACGCCAAACGGTACGGCAATTACCAAGGTAAGCAAAGTTACCACAACAGTATTGATAATTGCAGGCATACAGGATACATTATCACTGTTATATTCCCATGCAAACAGCTCCGGTGTAATATGCGGAACACCCATTACAAGAATATATACAATTAAAAATACCAGAGCAAGCACTGATATTGCCGCTGCAAGTACAACCAATATAAACAAAACAAGTGAGAGCGGCTTTCTTTTATATTCTCTTAATCTTTGGGCAAATCCTGTTTTATTGATTGCCTTTATTTCATTGTTATCAGCCATTCTTTTCACTCCTGCTCTTAATTGCCTGCATTGAAAGTGTAATAATTAATATGAACACAAACAAAACTACACCTGTTGCTATAAGTGCCTGTCTGTGAAGTCCTGTTGAGTAACCCATCTCAAGTACAATATTTGCTGTAAGCGTTCTTACACCGTCCGTAAGTGATGTAGGAATCTGCACCTGGTTGCCTGCAATCAGGATAACCGCCATAGTTTCGCCGATAGCTCTGCCTATGCCAAGCACAACACCTGCGAGAATACCCGACTTTGCGGCAGGAAGCATTGTTTTGAACACACTTCTCTCTCTTGTTGCGCCGAGTGCCAATGCACCCTCGTAGTAATTTTCGGGCACCGCACGGATTGCCGACTCCGAAACGCCTATAATTGTAGGCAAAATCATAATTCCGAGCACTATTGACGCCGCAAGCAAACTTGTACCGTCGCCGCCAAAGTTATCTCTGATAAACGGTACAATTACCATAAGTCCGAAAAAGCCGTAAACGATTGACGGAATACCTGCGAGTAATTCTGTTGCGGGTTTTATAACCTTATATAATGGTTTCGGACAAAAACGAGCAAGGAAAACCGCTGTTAAAATTCCGATCGGCACACCGATTACAACAGCGCCTGCCGTAACATAGATACTGCCGATAATCATTGTAAATATTCCGTAGCTTGCAGGAACATTTGTCGGTGCCCATTCTGTGCCGCCTATAAAATTAAAAAATCCGATTTCTGCCATTGCCGGAACACCGTTGTAGAAAAGGAAAATACAAATAAGCACAACCGCCGCTATGCCGGCAAGGGCTGTCAGGAAGAAAACTCCCTGCATAGCCCTTTCTTTAATATTGCTTAATCTCATTTAGTTATATCGCTCCAAACCTTAGCTTCACCTGTGTAGATAGCTTTTACCTGATCCATTGTGAGATTTTCTGTAGTATTGTTTGTATTTACGATTACCGCAATACCGTCTTTTGCAATTGTTGTTGATGCAAGAGCTGTTTCTGTATCCTTAAGCTCTCTTGATGCCATACCGATGTCACAAGTACCCTCAAGTGCAGACTGCATACCTGCCGAAGAGTCTGATGTCTGAAGTTCAATGTCAGCCTTTGTATTTACCTGCTTGTAAGCCTCGATGAGCTTTTCCATTACAGGTGATACTGAAGATGAACCTGCTACTGTAATTTTGCCCTCAGGCTTTGTTCCTGCATATGCTGCGTTTTCAGATACCGGAACATAACCCTCTTTAGAAATTACTGCCTGACCGTCTGAGCTTAAGATATAATCTACAAAATCCTTAGCAAGACCGCTTAAGTCGCCCTTATAAGCAATGTTGAACGGACGGCTGATTTTGTATTCTCCTGACTTTACATTCTCTGCTGTTGCGTCAACATCTTCAATCTTAAGAGCCTTAACACTGTCGTTAAGTGAGCCGAGTGAAATGTAACCGATTGCTGCGTCATTACCCTTTACATTAGTAATAACAGCCTCTGTGCCGTTTACTGTAACAGCGTCGGTTCTTGTTGTGTCTGTCTTTGTGTCGCCGTCTTTAACAAGAACACCTGTAAGCTCTACGAAAGCATCACGAGTACCGGAGCCCTGCTCTCTTGTAATAACAGAAAGTGATTTGCTTGTATCAAAAGCACTTGTGTTTGATGAACCGGCATTGCTTGAGTTGTCGCCTGATGCAGTTGATGATGAATTGCCGCCGCAGCCTGCAAATGCACTTGCCATAATTACGCCTGCTGCTAATACCGATAATAATTTTGTACTTGTTTTTTTCATAAATATAATCTCCTCAAATAATTATCGTACTTCTTTTGAGTACGCTCTTAGTTTAGTTAATTTTTGTAAAGCTATTTACCTCCTATTTGTAAAATGCCCGTAAAAAATTATTTTAATTATGTTATGAAATAATATTTTCTATAAAAAGTGATGACAAGAGGCAAATAATATGTTATAATATTATAAATATTGATATTTAGGAGGCTGAAACCAATGGAAAATACAAAGATTCCATATAAAATTTATCTTGACGAAAGTGAAATACCTACTCAATGGTATAATGTTCGTGCAGATATGAAAAACAAGCCTGCTCCTCTTCTTAACCCTGCTACATTAAAACCAATGACAGCAGAGGAGCTTTATCCTGTTTTTTGTAAAGAACTCGTAGCACAGGAACTTAACGATACAGACGCATACATAGATATTCCGCAGGAAATTCAGGATTTCTATAAAATGTACCGTCCGTCTCCGCTTATCAGAGCATATTTCCTTGAAAAAGCTCTCGGTACTCCTGCTAAGATTTACTATAAGTTTGAGGGTAACAATACAAGCGGCAGTCATAAATTAAACTCCGCCATCGCACAGGCTTATTATGCTAAAAAGCAGGGTCTTAAAGGCGTTACAACAGAAACAGGCGCAGGCCAGTGGGGTACCGCCCTTTCAATGGCTTGTTCTTACTTTGGTCTTGATTGTAAGGTATATATGGTAAAAGTATCTTACGAACAAAAGCCGTTCAGAAGAGAAGTTATGAGAACTTACGGTGCAAGTGTTACTCCTTCCCCGTCTACAGATACTGCAGTCGGCAGAAAAATTCTTAAGGAGCACCCGGGCACAACAGGCAGTCTTGGCTGTGCAATTTCCGAGGCTGTAGAAGTTGCAACTTCTACAGAAGGATATCGTTATGTACTCGGCAGTGTGCTCAATCAGGTACTTCTTCACCAGTCGGTTATCGGTCTTGAGGCTAAAAAAGCTCTTGATAAATACAATGTTAAGCCTGACATCATTATCGGTTGTGCCGGCGGCGGTTCTAACCTTGGCGGTCTTATATCTCCGTTCGTAGGCGAAAAATTAAGAGGTGAGGCTGATTACAGAATTATTGCCGTTGAACCTGCATCTTGCCCAAGCTTGACAAGAGGTAAGTTTGCATATGACTTCTGCGATACCGGCAAGGTTTGCCCGCTCTCTAAGATGTACACACTCGGCAGCGGATTTATTCCGTCCGCTAACCATGCCGGCGGACTTCGTTACCACGGTATGAGCAGCACACTTTCACAGCTTTACCACGACGGTCTTATGGAGGCTACTTCTGTTGAGCAGACATCTGTATTTGCTGCCGCAGAACAATTTGCAAGAGTTGAGGGTATTCTCCCTGCTCCGGAAAGCAGCCATGCAATCAGAGTTGCAATTGATGAGGCTCTCAAATGTAAAGAAACAGGCGAAGAAAAAACTATTCTCTTTGGTCTTACAGGTACAGGCTACTTCGATATGCTTGCATATGAGAAGTTTAACGACGGTCTTATGAGCGACTATATTCCGACAGACGAGGAACTCCAGAAAGGCTTTGACGGTCTTCCGAATGTTCCGGAGAACTGATATAATTATTATGGAGAGAGGCTTTCCTCTCTCCTTTTTATTATAGTAATTTTTATTAATAATTGTAAAAATATCAACTTAATTAGCCATAACTAACTCGTAACTACTTGACAAAATAATTCTGTTGTGCTATTATTCCATTCGTAGAAAATTATTCTTGAAAGGAAATGACATATATGGCAAAACCAAAGCTTCCAATTCCTGTAACACTTCTTACAGGTTATCTTGGTTCCGGTAAAACTACACTTATCAACCATGTCCTCGGCAATCAGGAGGGCTACAAATGTGCCGTTATCGTAAATGATATCGGCGAAGTTAATATTGACGCTGAACTTATTCAGAAAGCAGGCGTTGTTACTCAAAAAGATGACAACCTTGTTCCGCTTTCAAACGGCTGTATTTGCTGTACACTTAAGGTTGACCTTATCAATCAGATTGCAGAACTTGTAAAGTCAGGTAAATTTGATTATATTCTCATTGAGGCAAGCGGTATCTGCGAGCCACTACCTATTGCACAGTCTATTGCTGTACTTGAGGGTGACGAAGAGGAGGGCACTCCTGCTATCTGCCGTCTTGACAACATTGTAACTGTTGTTGACGCACTCAGAATGGCTACAGAGTTTGGCTGCGGCGACAATCTTCTTAAAGACGATGTTGACGAAGAAGACATTGAAAGCCTTGTTATTCAGCAGATTGAGTTCTGTTCTACTATCATTCTCAACAAAGTTGATATGGTAAATGAGGAGCAGCTCGGCAGAGTTAAGGCTATGATCAGAACTCTTCAGCCAAAGGCTAAAATTATTGAGGCTAACTACGGTAAGGTAAGCGTTGGCGACATTCTCAATACAAATCTTTATGATTTTGAAGAAACTGCGGGTTCAGCAGGCTGGGCACAGGCTTACGATAAGGACGAAGACGAGAAAAACGAGCATCACGATCATGATGAGGATGAACACGAACATCATCACCACGACGAGGACGAGCAAGAGCATCATCACCACGATGAAGACGAGCATGAACATCACCATCATCATGATGACGAAGATCACTCTCACTGCGACCACGAGCACGGTCACTGCTGCCACCATCACCACCACGGTGACGATGACGAAGAGTACGGTATCTGTACTTTTGTGTACCACAGCCGCCGTCCGTTCAATCAGGAAAAATTACAGGAATTTGTAAACAATTGGCCAAAGGGCGTTGTTCGTGCAAAGGGTATTCTTTGGTTCTCCGATAAAGACAAGAGAGATTACCTCTATGTATTTGAGCAGGCAGGCGTACAGATTACTGCAACAGAAAACGGCAAATGGCTTGCTGCATTCCCTAAGAGCGAGCAGAAGAAATACTTTAAAGAGTATCCTGATATTGAAGAGCATTGGGATGAAAAATACGGCGACCGTGAAACCAAACTTGTATTTATCGGTCAGCATATGGATAAGCAGAATATTATTGAAAGACTTGACAATTGTCTTGACGATTAATAAAAATAATTACAGGGTTGATTCAGAAAATAGAATCAACCCTGTTTTTTATCAAAAATTGTAATTAATTTATGGTTTAGCACACAGTTAAGATTGTTTTGAAAAAGTATTCCGCATTTAGAATAGAACCTAAATTTTTAATTATTGATATAAAATATAAATTATTCTGATTTATTATCTTCTTTTGTTTTCTTTTTGGCGGCGGATTTAAACGGAACAACCGAACCGTCCTCCTGTTTAATACTTACATTATCGAGAGTATTATCAAACTGTTCTCTGATTTCAGCAAGATACACGGCATAAAGCTGTTTCTGTTCTGCCTGTTCTTCGGCATTAAGTCCGAGTGTTTTCTTTTTCTTTGCAAGTTCATTTATTCTTTTAATTAAATCTTTATCCATAATAATCACTTCCTATGTTAATAATACCACACTGTAAAGTTTTTTGCAATACAAAAGCCGTATCATATGGACAACCATAAGATACGACTTAATTTTTTACCAGTAACGAGCCTCGGTTTTTACTCTTGTATATGCTTTTTTGCTTCTCGCTCTTGTACGGCGGGCTTTTTTTGAAGCCTTAATATTTTTAATAATATATACACCGCCAAAAATCGAAAGTAAAGCAAGAACTACCACAAACCAAAGACCAACATTAAGATTGCGCTTTACAACTGCCGAAATAATAGCAGGTGTATTGGCTGATGTGTTTGAAAGTGCAGCCTTTGTAACCTTATTTGCAGCCTGCGCTACAACTGCGGCTGAATGTGTATAATCCTGATTTTGTGTATTCTGCAAAACAAATTGTGATGAACCTACCTGCGGCATTGCATACGGACCTGTGTAGCTTACTGTAGAAGCAAGTGCGGAACCGTTGCTTGAAAGTGCTGTTGCCGAGAACATTGCCTGATATGTATCCTGATCCACAATACCTGTAGCTTCAAGATTATTTGCAAGCTGGAATGCCTCAACAGCTTGTACTGTAGTTTCTCCGAAGTAGCCGGTAGCTATTTCATTAAAGAAACCGAGAATAGCAAGTCTGTTCTGAATTGTGAGAACTGAGTTACTCTGATCGCCCAACTGATATGTAGGTGTCTGTTCAGCAAGTTTTGCCTGAACATCGGCATAGGTAGGACAATCTTCCGAGTAAAGAATATCTCTGTCTGTACCTGAAATACCGTCAACATCTACTCCTGCTGCCTGCTGGAACTGAATGTAAGCTGCCTCTGTTGCATCGTCAAACTTACCGTTTACTTCGCCATCATAGTAGCCAAGCTCCTTAAGTCTTTCCTGAATCTTCGTTACTTCGTCACCCTCATCGCCGTTTCTGTAAAGAACAGGCGCTGTAGGTGTTTCTTCTTTTACCTCTTCAGTCGAACTGCTGTTGTCGCTGTCAGTTGAAGAATCGTCAACCGTGTTGTTTGAAGAGTTGTTGTCTGAACTTGAAGAAGAATTGTCGGAAGAATTTGAAGAAGAAGGATCTGACGGAGTATTGCTTGATCTACCCTTTGAATCAAAGTAATATGTAGTGCCGTCAATTGTTCTTGATGTATCTACAATGTATTCGCCGTTTTCATAGTAATAATAATCACCGTTGAACTCTTCCCAACCGTTTTCTATGTAGTCAATAGCGCCTACCTTGTACCACTGTGTCCACCCCATATAATCTACGGTGTCATAGCATACATCTTCGTCATCGTTTCTTGCGTCAACTGCCATACCGTCGCCGATATATACACCGACATGACCATCCATATGAAGACCGAGTCCGTGTATTCGTGGAATACCGTTGCTGACATATCCACTTGCGCTTGATGCATACAGCTGTGAATCTCCACCTCTTGCGTTGCCTCCGCAATAGGAATAAATAAGACCGGAACAATCTACGGTACCAGGAGTAGCTCCGCCGTAAACATAGCTCCAACCGCTGTAATATGCATTGAGCGCCCACTCTGCAAGACCTGCACCTGTGCCTGATGCATGAGCTGTAGTACTGCCTGCGACTGCGCACGCACCCGAAAGCATTGTTACACTCAACAGCACAGAAGCAATTTTCTTACTTCGCTGCATTGTATTACCTCCAAATTGTGTCAGGTGTAATAATTACATCAAAATTACACTTATTAACAAATTTGTAATAATTATAGCAGATATTCAAGAAAAAATCAACCCCTTGTTTAGCATTCCTCTCCTTTTTTGTTAAAAAGCACAATAAAAACGCTATTATAATTCAATATCAGAATTTTAATTCACATTTAGGTTACAAATCAAGTAAATTTTTGTAACATTTTGAAATAATTGTAAATATAATTATTTATTAAACACGAGGCAACAAATAAGCCGCACTCTGACGAGTACGGCTGAATTTGTAATAATTAAATTATTTTTCATCATGTTCGAAATCATTGTCAGAAATATTGTAAGTAGCACCTACACCTTCCTGAGCAAGTTTCTTTTCGTTTTCAATTACACTGTCTTTTTTGTCAGGCCACTTTGCATAGAGAACCTTCAAAAGGATAGGAGTAAGAATTGAAGAAACTATAATGAGAATGATTACAGCTGTAAAGAACTTAGCGTCCATAAGACCTGCGTCAAGTCCCTTTTGCGCAACAATAAGAGCAACCTCACCGCGGTTCATCATACCTACACCGATTTTAAGCGAATCCGTCATATTGAACTTACAAATTTTTGCCATACCGCCGCAGCCGATAATTTTGGTTACAAGAGCTACAGCAACAAGTGCGATTGAGAACCATAATATCTGCATATTAAAGTTATCAAAACTTGTCTGTAAACCGATGCTTGCAAAGAAAATAGGTCCGAAGATCATATATGAACTGATGTCCATTTTTCTTTCAATATAACCAGCATCATTGATGTTACAAAGAATAATACCTGCTACATAAGCACCTGTAATATCGGCAATACCAAAGAATTCTTCCGAACAATAAGCTGCCGCAAAACAAAGAACAAGTCCGAAAATCGGAATTCTTCTTGAATGAGGCCAGTGCTTGCTGATCCATTTAAAGAGGAAGTAAAGTGCAAAACCAAGTACAATTGCAAGTACAAAGAAAAGAATTGTCTTGATGCAAACATCAACAGGTGAAACATCAGGGCTCTTGAAGCCGATAACTACGGTAAGAAGAATAATACCTATAATATCGTCAAGTATCGCAGCAGAAAGTATCGTTGTGCCTACCTTTCCTTTCAGATGTCCCATTTCCTTAAGAGCCTGTACGGTAATACTAACCGATGTTGCCGCAAGAACAGTACCCATAAATATGCCTTCGTAAAGCCGTGTATCCGGAGTACCGAATCCAAAGCCCATATAAACAAGCATACCGCCTACAAGAGGAACAGCAACACCTGACAAAGCAATCAACAATGCAACAGGTCCTGTTTTTACAAGTTCCTTAAGGTCTGTTCCCAAACCTGCCGAGAACATAAGTAAAATTACGCCGATTTCTGCCATACCTGAAATAAAATCGTCCTTAACTACAAGGTTAAGCAGTGAAGGTCCGATAATAAGGCCGGCAATGATTTCGCCAACAACCTGCGGTGCTTTGAGCTTACGGGCAAGAAGTCCGCAAAGCTTAGCAGCAACAAGGATTATGGCAAGATTTCTTAGAATAAGCATTAAATCCATAGTGCGCCCCTTCTTCCTATACATATTAATATAGGAAATATTAAAAATTTTCCACCATATATTTTAGCACTTTTGCTTTAAATTTCAAGACGGTATTGTTAATATCTTAACAGTAGCAACAGTTTTGTCATTATTTACATTTTTTAGTATTTATCTATAATATTTATGTATTTTTTATCTATATACAATTGATTTTAAAATTTTAGAAAATTAGTTGTTTTTTTATGGTATTTTAAATTACCATTTTAAAGGCATTCAAGTATTTAAGCCTTTATTCTTAATTCATAATTAGAAATAATTTCTTACTATTTTGTCGAATATGTAAGAATACAGCATACCTCAATACTAATTTATTATGTAATGCGATAAAAGTAACAAAAAGCGAAAAAAAAACGAAAAAAACATTGACAAATATTTAACAAAGATGTTAAAATGGTATTACTGAAAATTAGAAAATCAGTACCAGTATAAGTTTGAAAGGATCCTTCAAATTATGAAAAAAATAATATGCGCACTTATTGCAGGTGCAATGTGTGCAACAATGGTTTTCAGCCTTGCAGGCTGCGGCTGTTCGAATAAAAACGAACCCGGCTATACCATTGAAGCTACAAAGCCTGACCTTACAGACAACGGCTTTGGTTATTACATTGTAAACAGCAATGAGCTTATGGTAACAGAGTACACAGGTAACGAAAAAAATATTGTTATTCCGGATACCTATAACAACTATAAAGTAACATCAATAGGTCCTAACGCTTTCAGCGAAAAGGACATTGAGAGTGTAACAATTCCCGATACGGTAACTGAGATTGAGGGTCATGCTTTCCAGTCATGTGCAAATCTTAAGTCGGTTACACTTTCCAAGAATCTTAAAACATTAGGCAATAATGTATTTTTCCTCTGTACTTCACTTGAAGAAGTTACAGTTCCGGGTTCGGTAACAGACCTTGGTCTTTTCACTTTCCAGGGTTCGGGAGTTAAAAAAGTAACTATCGAATCAGGCAGTCTTGAAGAAATCAGAGAATATGTTTTTTATCAGTGCCCTGCCATTACAGAAATCGACATTCCTGCCAATGTAACTAAAATGTCTGAATACAGCGTTTGTGATAACGCAAACACTGTTACAATAAATGCTCCAAAGGGTTCTTACGCAGAAAACTATGTAAAAACCAACGGAAAAACCAACAAGCTTGAATTTAAAGCTGTTGAAGAATAAGTCATCCATTTTCAGCTTTTTGCTGAATAAAATACAAAATGCTAGATAAGAGGTAGATTTAATGAGCACAAAAGAGTATCCGATCGTAGAAAACGCAGAGACTTTTGAGGCAGCTTTAGCAAAAGTTAAAGAAGCTCAGAAGATTTTCGCAACCTACACACAGGAACAGGTTGACAAGATTTTCCTTGCAGCAGCATCCGCAGCTAACAAGATGAGAATCCCACTCGCTAAAATGGCTGTTGAAGAAACAGGCATGGGCGTAGCTGAAGATAAGGTTATCAAAAACCACTTCGCTTCTGAGTACATTTACAATGCTTATAAAAATGTTCAGACATGTGGCGTAATCGAAGAGGACAAATCTTTCGGTATTAAGAAGATTGCAGAGCCAATCGGTGTTATCGCTGCAGTTATTCCAACAACAAACCCAACATCAACAGCTATCTTTAAGACACTTATCTGCTTAAAGACAAGAAACGGTATCATCATCAGCCCACACCCACGTGCTAAGAAGAGCACAATTGAGGCTGCTAAGGTTGTTCTTGAGGCTGCTGTAGCTGCAGGTGCTCCAGAGGGCATTATCAGCTGGATTGACATTCCAAGCCTTGAGCTTACAAATATGCTTATGCAGGAAGCTGATTGCATCCTTGCTACAGGTGGTCCTGGCATGGTTAAGGCTGCTTACTCATCAGGTAAGCCTGCTCTCGGCGTTGGTGCAGGTAACACTCCTGCAATTATTGACGAATCAGCAGATATTCTCCTTGCTGTAAACTCAATTATTCACTCAAAGACATTCGATAACGGTATGATTTGTGCTTCAGAGCAGTCAGTTATCGTTGAAAAGAAGATTTATTCGAAGGTTAAAAAGGAATTTAAGGCTCGTGGCTGCTATTTCCTTAACGACGAAGAGACAGAGAAGGTAAGAAAGACTATCATCATCAACGGCGCACTTAACGCTAAGATCGTTGGTCAGAAGCCTGTTACAATTGCTGCTCTTGCAGGTGTAACAGTTCCTGAAGAAACAAAGATTCTTATCGGTGAAGTTGAAAGCGTTGACATCAGCGAAGAATTTGCACACGAGAAGCTTTCTCCTGTACTTGCTATGTACAAGGCAGAGGACTTTGAAGATGCACTCGCTAAGGCTGAGCAGCTCGTTGCTGACGGCGGTTACGGTCATACATCTTCCCTCTATGTTGATGCTGTTAACGAGAGAGCTAAGATTGACGAGTTTGCAGGCCGTATGAAGACTTGCCGTATCCTCGTAAACACACCATCTTCACAGGGTGGTATCGGTGACCTCTACAACTTTAAGCTTAGACCATCTCTTACACTCGGCTGCGGCTCATGGGGCGGTAACTCAGTTTCAGAGAACGTAGGTGTCAAGCACCTTATCAACATTAAGACAGTAGCCGAGAGGAGAGAAAATATGCTTTGGTTCAGAGCACCACAGAAGGTTTATATTAAGAGAGGTTGTATGCCTGTTGCTCTTCAGGAACTCAAGGATGTTATGGGTAAGAAGAGAGCATTTATCGTAACTGACTCATTCCTTTACAAGAATGGTTATACAAAGCCAATCACAGATAAACTTGATGAGATGGGCATTGTTTACACAACATTTGCTGATGTTGAGCCTGATCCATCACTTATCTCTGCTCAGAAGGGTGCAGAGGCTATGCGTAAGTTTGAGCCTGATGTAATCATCGCACTCGGCGGCGGTTCAGCAATGGATGCCGGCAAGATTATGTGGGTTCTCTATGAGCATCCGGAAGCTGACTTTATGGATATGGCTATGCGTTTCTGCGATATTCGTAAGAGAGTTTACACATTCCCTAAGATGGGTGAAAAAGCTTACTTCATCGCTGTTCCAACATCTTCAGGTACAGGTTCAGAGGTAACACCATTCGCAGTTATCACAGATCAGGAAACAGGCGTTAAGTACCCACTCGCTGACTACGAGCTTATGCCAAATATGGCTATCGTAGATGCTAACAATATGATGAGCGGTCCTAAGGGTCTTACAGCTGCATCAGGTATCGATGCTGTCAGCCACGCACTTGAGGCTTATGCATCAATGATGGCTACTGACTTTACAGACGGTCTTGCACTTAGAGCTCTTGAAGTTATCTTCAAGTATCTCCCGGCTTGCTATGACAACGGTATGAATGAGCCTGTTGCTCGTGAGAAGGTTGCTCACGGTGCTACAATGGCAGGTATGGCATTTGCTAACGCATTCCTCGGTGTATGTCACTCAATGGCTCATAAGCTCGGTGCTTTCCACCACATTCCACACGGTATTGCTAATGCCCTTATGCTTGAGCAGGTTATCCGTTTCAACTCTGTAGAAACTCCTGCTAAGATGGGTACATTCCCACAGTATGATCATCCAAAGACACAGGCTCGTTACGCTGAAGTAGCAAGATTCCTCGGTCTTGGCGGTAAGGACGATGCTGAAAGCGTTGAGAACCTCATTAAGGCTGTCAATGACCTTAAGGCAAGAGTTGGTATTAAGAACTCAATCAAGGAGTACGGTATCGATGAAGCTGACTTCCTTGCAAGACTTGACGATATGACAGAGCAGGCATTCGACGATCAGTGCACAGGCGCTAACCCAAGATACCCACTCTTCAAGGAAATCAAGCAGATGTATCTCAATGCTTATTATGGCAACAACAGCGAGACAGTTTAATAGATAAATTTATTTCGTTACTTCTCCCCCGTGGTTTCCCACGGGGGATTTTTTAGGTTCTATTTATAAATTATGGTTTAGCGGAATAAATCGGAAAAGCAATTATAAAAGTTTGGTCGACCTTTTCAAAGGTCGTGGGTGTGGGCAAAGC
>ERZ834859.394-NODE-394-length-61519-cov-5.995640_pt1 | contig 61519 bp, 43 predicted proteins | sample MGYA00519947_ERZ834859 | MGnify/ENA primary metagenome ERZ834859 (study PRJEB31850, sample SAMEA3708763) | human gut metagenome | biome: human gut; feature: human-associated habitat; material: faeces | place: China | collected 2014 ...
GTAAAACCCAAAGTAGGGTGAATTTCCGAAATATTTTGTATCTTAGCCATATCTTGCTTGGAGAATTTCCCCCGTTTTGGCCGTCAAACCTTATTTTCGGGGGAATATCTAAAGATACAAAAAGCCAACTAATTCGCAATACTTTGTGTATGAATTAGTTGGCTATTTTTTATTATTTACTGAATGTCCCTTCCTCAAGAAGAAAAGCCTTTATTATATAGTAAAATGGAATACTTTAAATTTCCTGCACTTATTTAAGTGAGATAATCCAATTCCCGTTTCATGCTGAGTAATTCTTCCCTTACCCGTTTCAGCCGGTCCACTATCTCTGCTGTACTCACCACACTCTCCCTATTCTGCTTCAGGCGCTGCTTGGCACCGGCCAGTGTCATTCCCTTTTCCTTCACCAGATGATACACCAGTCTGACATTCTCGATATCCGCCTGTGTGTACTGACGGATATTCCCCCCAGCTTTTTTAGGAGAAAGAAAAGGAAATTCTTTTTCCCAATAACGCAGCAAAGATTCGTTTACTCCGAACATCTTTGCCACCTCTGTAATGGAATAATACAGTTTCAGTTTTTTTTCTGTCTTCAATGCCATAATCACGTATCCTCCCTCTATATTAATCGAATACCTTGCCGTGGTTGGCAGCAATCTGAATCATCTTGTCGTAATCGTCAGCACTCAAATCCATAAAGTAATAGTTGACAGGGTTCACTACCTGCCCCTTGACATGTACTTCATAATGCAGATGCGGTCCGGTACTCTTTCCTGTAGAGCCCACTTCACCAATCACCTCACCACGTACCACTTTCTGTCCTACCCTTACCTTTATCTTACTCAGATGTGCATAACGTGTCACATACCCAAAGCCATGGTCAATCAAGATACAATTACCATACAGCCCTTCCCAACCAGCCTTCACAACCTTTCCGTTACCCGTTACATACACCGGTGTACCGATATCAGCAGAGAAGTCCATACCTGCATGAAACTTTACAGTCTTATAGATAGGGTCGATACGTGTACCATATCCGGAAGCTGTCTGCTTCAGATTTTTGTTCGATACAGGCTGAATGGCAGGAATACAAGCCAGCATCTCGTCATTCCGTTTACACAGATTCACCACCTCATCGAACGACTTGGACTGAATATACACCCTTCGTGCCAGCAAGTCCATCTTTTGCGTAGTATTTATCACCAGATTCTTATTGGCCATATCCATCAATTCCTCATAACGGTTTGTTTTCCCATAACTGGCATTACGCAATTCATCACTCACAGGATCGGCCTGCATAATGACACGGTACAAGTTGTCATCACGCTGTTGAAGATGCTGCATCACATCCAGCGCTTCATCCAGACGGGTAGAAAGGATATTATACTGAGCAAGCAAGCGAGAGTTTTCTACACGGAGGTCTTTTTCGGAAGGAGAGCCGAAAATCCACAACAGCAAAATAAAACTGCCGGCTCCCAAACCCATCCCCACGAACAGGCGTCTTAAATAGCTCTGTACCCTCTGCCGCATGGTAGGATAAATACGATCGTACGTTCGTGTCTGAGGGTTATAGATATAATAGACTTTACGCATTCAAATCTAGTTTTGAAGAATTTTAAGATGCAACGGTTCAAGTTTTTGCATCAAACATACGGACAAAAATAATAAAACCGATTATCTTTGCAAATCAATTTTGAGAATATTAACTACAAGACATTATAAGCATTATGTTGACAGCAAACGAAATCCGCGACTCATTCGTCAAGTTTTTTGAGTCGAAAGGACATCAGATTGTGCCTTCTGCACCAATGGTCATCAAAGACGACCCTACTCTGATGTTTACCAATGCAGGTATGAACCAGTTTAAAGACATTATTCTGGGTAATCATCCTGCGAAATATACCCGTGTAACAGACTCACAAAAATGCTTGCGCGTAAGCGGTAAGCACAACGACCTGGAAGAAGTAGGTCATGATACTTACCACCATACCATGTTCGAAATGTTGGGTAACTGGTCATTCGGCGACTACTTCAAGAAAGAAGCTATCAGCTGGGCATATGAATATCTGGTGAACGTGCTGAAACTCGATCCGAAAGACTTGTATGTAACTGTATTCGAAGGAAGCCCAAGCGAAGGTCTGTCTCGCGATGACGAAGCAGCCGGCTATTGGGAACAATTCTTCCCGAAAGACCATATCATCAACGGAAACAAGCACGATAACTTCTGGGAAATGGGTGATACAGGTCCTTGTGGTCCTTGCTCGGAAATCCACATTGACTCTCGTTCGGAAGAAGAAAAAGCAGCTATACCGGGAAGCCAGCTGGTAAACAAAGATCATCCGCAGGTTATCGAAATCTGGAACCTGGTGTTCATGCAGTACAACCGTAAAGCAGACGGTTCTTTGGAATCATTGCCTGCAAAAGTAATCGATACCGGTATGGGATTCGAACGTCTGGTACGTACCTTGCAGGGAAAAACATCAAACTATGATACAGACGTATTCCAGCCTATCATCAAAGTAATCGGTGACTTGTCGGGCAAGAAATACGGTGATGACGAAAAGACAGATGTAGCCATGCGCGTAGTGGCAGACCACATCCGTACCATCGCCTTCTCTATCACCGACGGACAGCTTCCGTCTAACGCCAAGGCCGGTTACGTAATCCGCCGTATCCTCCGCCGTGCCGTTCGCTATGCATATACCTTCCTGGGACAGAAGCAGGCATTCATGTACCGTCTGGTACCGGTGCTGATTGAAAACATGGGTGGTGCTTATCCGGAACTGAAAGCACAGCAGGCTCTGATTGAAAAAGTAATCAAAGAAGAAGAAGAATCATTCCTCCGTACACTGGAAACCGGTATCCGCCTGTTGGACAAGACTATGAGCGAAGCAAAAGCTGCCGGAAAAACTGAAATCAGCGGAGTGGATGCTTTCACATTGTACGATACCTTCGGATTCCCATTCGACTTGACAGAACTGATTCTCCGCGAAAACGGTCTGTCTGCCGACGTGAAAGGATTTGAAGCAGAAATGCAGAAACAGAAAGAACGTGCCCGCAATGCAGCTGCCGTAGAAACAGGCGACTGGATTACACTGAAAGAAGGTGAAACTACTTTCGTAGGTTACGACTATACTGAATATGAAACCAGCATCTTGCGCTACCGTCAGGTAAAACAGAAAAACCAGACACTGTTCCAGATTGTATTGAGCGATACTCCGTTCTATGCAGAAAGCGGTGGTCAGGTAGGTGATACCGGTGTATTGGTAAGCGAATTCGAGACTATCGAAATCATCGATACCAAGAAGGAAAACAATCTTCCTATCCACATTGCCAAGAAACTTCCCGAACATCTGGAAGCTCCGATGATGGCTTGTGTAGACACAGACAAACGTGCGGCTTGTGCAGCTAACCACTCTTGTACACACTTGCTGGACGAAGCATTGCGTCAGGTATTGGGTACACACGTAGAACAGAAAGGTTCACTCGTTACTCCAGACTCACTCCGTTTCGACTTCTCTCACTTCCAGAAAGTGACTCCGGAACAGATTCGTGAAGTGGAACATCTGGTCAATGCAAAGATTCGTGAAAACGTACCTTTGACTGAATACCGTAACCTGCCTATCGAAAAGGCAAAGGAACTGGGTGCTATCGCTCTCTTCGGTGAAAAGTATGGCGACGAAGTACGTGTCGTACAGTTCGGCTCATCTATCGAGTTCTGTGGAGGTACTCACGTATCGGCTACCGGAAAAATCGGTATGGTGAAAATTATTTCTGAAAGTTCTGTAGCTGCAGGTGTACGCCGTATCGAAGCTGTAACCGGTGCTAAGGTAGAAGAAATGTTCGACATGGTACAGGATACTATCAGCGACCTGAAAGCACTGTTCAACAATGCTCCTGACCTGAAAGCTGCTATTACAAAATATATCGACGAAAATGCAGGCTTGAAGAAACAGATGGAAGAATTCATGAAAGAAAAAGAAGCTTCTGTCAAGAACAAGCTGATTGAAAATGCAAAAGAAGTAAACGGTGTGAAAGTAATCAGCACTGTACTTCCGATTCCGGCTGACGCTGTGAAGAACATTGCCTTCCAGCTGAAAGGACAGTTCCCTGAAAACTTGTTCGTTGCTATCGGTAGCGTATTCGAAAACAAACCGTTGCTGACTGTAACCATGAGCGAAGACCAGGTGAAAGCCGGACTGAACGCAGGCCAGTTGGTACGCGAAGCTGCCAAACTGATTCAGGGTGGCGGTGGCGGTCAGCCTCACTTTGCTACAGCCGGTGGTAAGAACCCCGACGGACTGAGTGCAGCTGTCGATAAGATTATCGAATTGGCAGGATTCTGATTTCAACAGAATCCCTCTATATAAGAAATGTCATTCTCCCGGAACAGTTTCCTGTGGAGAATGACATTTTTGTATTTGGATACCCAAAGCAATTGAAGCTCTTTTAATATTGAACAAAAAGCGGCAATAATACACGCAAAAAACGCGACTTGTCACGTTGGCATACGATACTTGTATCGTTGCCTTTCGATACTTGTATCATCAGCCAACGTGACAAGTCGCGTTTTTAACGTGATTATTCAAGCAAAATCACACCAGCAGCTTTACCCGAAGAAGAGGTAAAACGAACAGTCAGGACACATCCATTATTAGCCTGTATCTTTTCCGGCAGAACAATTGGATACGTAGTTTTTTCCTGCAGACTCTTTACATCATCAGATGAAGCAAGGAGTTTTCCATCTGCCTCAAGTATAAAGCCTGTCGCCTCTATCTCTTTTCTTCCCTTTATGATTTCTATAGAAATTCCCTTCATTTTTTCCAGCATACGGGCAGAAAGATTCAGTTTCACCTCTTTGGTTTCCTTATCTCCCAAGCTCCATACTCCTATCAAATTAGGCTGATTCAATTTCAAGTCCTTTTCCGAAATATCTTTTGATAATGCGATCATCTTTTTAGAGAAATCCACCACATCAATCGTCCCCCATTCATAATCTGTACCCTGATGATTCTCTACCCAATTACGCTCCCAAGCAGGCATATCGAAATCTATTCCCTGAGTCCGACTGGTATAATAATTCTTCCAACGGCCTAAATAATAACTTTCTATCAGTCCGCTCCAAATACGGGCTGCATAATCATCGACAGGAGGTCCCCAAATAGTTATAATTCTACGGGCATTTTTTTCATATTGCTTTTGTTGTTCCAGTGTTTCAGCAGCCTTCCGTGCAAAGTCCAGCCAACGTTCCAAACGAAGTGTAGGATGCTGGCTCAAAAGAGCGTCCATTCCCAACATCAAAGTTTCAAACCGGCTTTGAAGAAAACAAGCTTGTAAAGTATCTCCCAACAAATACTCCTGATCGATCATCTTCGTCAAAATCTCAGCTTTTCCACCCAAATACTGAGTGGCCATTTCTGCCAAATCAACTCGATACATCTTGTTATCCCCTAATTCATCTGCAGCATCCACAAAACATTCCAACCCTTTAAAGTAGTCTTCGCATATATTAATAGAACCATCTTTAACAGTACCCGGACGGAACTGCCAATTGAAACGAGGATGGTCGGTAAAAGTACCATATACCGACTTCAACAGATAATTCCATGCAGCCGTAATATCGGCAGAGGCTTTTCCATAACGGTTTTCCGAATAATCCTTCAACCAGTTGCGCACATCTATCCGGCGAGAGCTCCAACCGGCATCTGTTACCAGTTCATACAACACTTCATTATTCTCAATACCTTCCGGAGCCATTCCATGTGCAATCAGTTTCCCTTTATAAGGTGAGGCCAAAGCTTCCAAATGACCATTGGCATAAAAGTCAAGTACCCCGGTCATTCCTACCTTACCTCCCATATTAGGTATCACACTATATACCCATTGTTTATTATAAAAGCCCTTATAATATTCCCAGTTTACTTCGGAATGCCAGAAATGCTTATTATAATCCACAGCCAGATCAAGCAACAGCATTTTATCATCAGGAACGTTCGATACCAAGGCTCCTAAAGTTTCATAATCCCAGATATGCCGCTGATACCCAAACATCCATCCCTGCATCACCCATACAGCTTTGGTATTAGCCTTCCTAATTGATTCGTATACACTATTACCATAGGAGGCTGCCATCTCATACCGTTCAGGATTTCCTTTTTCAGGAAAAGGAATTTCCATTTCATTAAAACTGTCTACCAGATAATAATCGCATTTTCCAAACTCTTTCTCCCATTCACGGATAAATGCCGTACCTATTTCTTTAAATAAAGGCTCTTGAGGAGAAATCATCCAGTTGGAGAAAGCACCTCCCCAATGTGTCTCGATTATTTCCAGTTCCGGATGAATACGCTTGAACTCCTGAGGAATAAACCCCGGGAAACCCGGACAAATGGGTTTCATACCCAAGGAGCGCATTCTATCCAATATTTTATGTTGAAGAGCGATTTGTTTCCGATGCCAGTCTTCATTAAGAGGACCATCTATCCCACTTACATTTCCCATACGCATCCATGGTAAATGAGCAGGTCCTACAAAATAATGTTCTATTTCTTCATCAGTCAGCCCCATTTTTTTCCATACACGTGCTATAATTGCCTCATAGCCTACTAAAGCCAGCGGCATATTAATGCCATGCAGAGCCATCCAGTCAATTTCCTGTTGCCAACGTTCCCAATCCCAGTAAGGCATGGAGTATCCATAAGTACAGACATTAAAATAATAATGATTGGAGAAAGGAGAAACAGTTCTTACAAAAGACTGGTCGGGCAATACGCCGGGGACAGTAATACTATTCCCACTCCATGTATACATTCCCCATTGATTATCCTTTATATAGTCGTAAAAGCCACGACATAAAGATACATTATCCGAGGCCTGAATACGCAATGTTCCATCCTGCACCTCATACTGATAATACGTACTGTCCTTATCCTGTTTCAACTTCAATGACACAGGGATATCCTGCCGGCCGGAAACACGTTGAATCAGTTCACGTACAGCTTTTGTCTGCTGAGCGCATCCAAGCACCTCTCCAGCCAACAGATAAAATAAAAATAAAAAAATGTGTTTTCCCATGTAATAGTTCTTATTTGTTATTTATACACCCATCGGGTCAGAATTGTATTCGGAGTTTTTACTACAAACTTATAGAATTTTGAAGCAGGATATTTACCCAAGTCAACAACAAACTGACCGGAAGAAGCTTTTACCCGTCCTAACTCAATCCACTGGTCCTTACCTCCATCCTTATAATGATTTGTCACAGACATATATACTACAGCCTCCTCATCAGTTTTATCTGACTGCCAATTAAGTTTCACCAAATTATCATAAGGATGTGTCGTCAAGTTATAAATATCTGTCGCCCCATAGAAAGAGATACCGTCTTGTTCGAAAGCAACGTCTTGAGGTATGTCAAATTCCATAAAACGACAAACAGAAGGAAGAATATCAACCAAAGCCAATGTAGGACGTCTGAACTGTGCATTCAACTGGTTACTGTTCGTTGAAACCCACACACTCCTTTCGCGTGCCAACTGCCCTCCATGATGATGTCCGCTTTCTCCTCTTCCATGGTCGGTCGTGACAATAATCATCCATTCTTCATCAAAATGTTTTTCACGATACTTGACAGCCTCCCATATCTGTCCGACCAGTTCGTCTGTCTTATTGACATACTGATCCATAAAACTTCCATCACCATAGATATGAAAACCAGAGTCTGTATACCACAAATAAACCCAACTCAAATCAGGAGCATCCTTACGTATACAATCTGCTGCAGCTTTACTTACTACAGAATCAATATCAAAGATATGCAACTCGTCTTTCTTCTGAGGAAAATTTACCTTATCGTTATCATAGCCGTCAAAGACATAGTCTATCTTCAGATAATCGGTTTCTTTTTTCCCCTCCCCAATCAAAACAGTACGGTTATCGGTCCAGCCAGAAAAGATTGCAGTTGTGTAGTTTTTCTTCTGTTCTTTAGCGATACGAAATAAAGACCAATAATTATAGTTTGGTTTCAAATTAGAGTTTCCATCTACATTATGCTTATTCATCCATGTACCAGTCAATATATTCATATAGCCAATTGCCGAAATGGTAGGAGTCTGCGAATAACCGCCTATTTCTCCCCCGGTATAAGCACGGGCATATCCTCCTTGCGAAGCTATATCGTATATATATTTAGGATGAACACGCTCTATATAGTCAGCCGGTATACCATCCAACACCACATACACCACTTTACGGGTTTTACCATAAAGCAAAATCGGAAACAATACGCAAATTGCAACAATCAAGTACTTTTTCATAATTTCATGTCTATTTATTAATATCTTTTTTCTATAAATTTCATTACCTGCAATTCCCCATTCAATTTCTTAGGTATGGAATATAAAACAAGATAGACTCAGATTATAAGGTCTGCAAAAATAACACTTTATTTATATCACTCGTTTTTCATCTTTACAAATTGCCCGGGCGACATTCCTGTAATCTGCCTGAACACCCGATTAAAATTATTGGGAGTACTGAAACCTACTTCATAAGCTATTTCCGATAAAGTTTTCTCCCTGTCGGCCAGCAATTCAATAGCCCTCGTCACTCGCTGATAATTCAGATACAGACTAAAACGGATATTCGAGCGGAAAAACAAACGGCTCAGGTTACGGACCGAAAATCCAAAGTATTTTGCTACCGTTTCTATTTTCAAATTCTCGCCACAATGCTCTGTTATATAATGTAACACCGGTACCAGGCGCTGATCGTCGGGAATCACCAGTGTCTTTAGAAGAATCTCTCTGACCGGACTCATGGAGGGAAGTAGCTTAAAGAAGCTCAAAGTAAACTGAAATAAATCGGCTTGTGTATCTCTTCGAATCAATTTGCCTTTCGAAGCAATGAACTTTAAATTTTCTGCTATTACCGAAGTGGTATTATAAATGGAAAAGCCATTCATCACATCAGTCTCCTCAAATGACAAATAAAAGATAACCAGCGAAACCAGACGATTGTGACTGCATAACTCATGTTCTACTCCAGCCGGTATCCAGGCTATGTGTTTTTCCGGTACAAAATAATTCGTATTGCCAATCTGTACCCTTAACGTTCCCGACAAAGTATAGATAATTTGTTCCTTATTATGAGCATGAGCAGGTAGAACAATTTCTTCCCAACCTGTTTTTTTTATAAAGATTTCTTCAGGTTGTGAACTGTTTATAGTCGCAATATACGATTTCTGTTCTTCATTCATCGGTTGGCATGATTTGATAATTTTATTGCATTAATTGAAAATTCAGAACAAAGTTAAAGGTTTATTTTTGCATGCACAAATTGAAATAGACAGAAAAGGTTACATGAAGAATAGGTATTGGTTTTTCTGCATCGGATTGCTTTTTTCAGGAGCTGCATCCGATGCCCAGACTCGTATACTCAGTATAGACGAAATGTTCCACTTGGCTGACGAGAACAGCAAAAGCATACGGGTACACACACTTCACACGGAAGAAACCGCTCAAGGGATTAAAGTTGCACGCGACAAGCGACTTCCATCCATTCACAGCGAACTGACTCTCAACTACATTGGAGACGGTTGTATGACCGACCGGGATTTTTCAAACGGAATACATGCAGACATGCCTCACTTTGGAAATACATTTGTTCTGAAGGCAAGTCAGGTAGTTTACAGCGGGGGAAGCATCAGCGGAAACATCGAGAAGAGTAAGCTGATGCACCGGAATGCCCAACTGGAATACGACAGTAACCGCCAAGATATACGTTTCCTGCTCATCGGCTACTATCTGGATATATGTCAGCTGAATAATGAAAAGACTGTGTACGAAAAGAATATCGAACAGACACAGCTTCTGGTGAAAGATATGCGGGCAGCCTACAGCCAGGGAACAGCTTTGAAGAGCGACATTACACGCTATGAGCTTCAGCTTCAGAATCTGAAACTGGCACTGACTTCCGTTCTGAATAAGAAGAATATATTATGCCAGCATCTGGCCAGTACCATCGGACTGCCGGAAGGTACAATTATACAGCCTGATACAGCACAACTTAAAAACATACAGATTGCGAGACAGAGCGAAACAGCCTGGAAAGAAGGAAAGCTGAATGCTCCCGCACTACAAATGGCCGATAACCAAATACAACTAAAGCAAAACGAGGAACGCCTGATTAAGGCGGAAAGAAGGCCCCATATCAACCTCACCGCTACCAATGATTTTACCGGTCCCATTCTTGTAGAAGTACCACCGTTGAACAATAATTTCAACTACTGGTTTGCGGGAGTCTCTGTCTCATACAATCTGGACGCCTTGTTCAAAACCAAAAAGAAACTGAAACAGGCACGTATCTCCACGCTTAAGACACAGGAACAAAGAAGACTGGCAGAAGAAGAACTCGACAATGCCATTCATGCCGCTTACATCGGACTGAACGAAGCTTATACCCGACTTCAGACCCAGCAGAAGAGTGTACAGCTTGCACACGAGAACTTCAATATCGTAAAGCACCGTTACCTAAATGGTTTGTCACTGATTACCGATATGCTGGATGCAAGCAATACGCAGCTGGACACCGAATTACAACTGACCAACGACCAGATTAATATTCTATACCAATATTATCTGCTCAAGAAATTAAACGGAACACTATAATAAACCCTATATACTCATGATAAAAAATAAGAAAAGAGCCATCCCCAATTTCATCATACTGCTTGTACTGGCAGGAGGTATAAGCTGGATAAGCGGAAAATTTATCCGCCTCGGCAGCAACGAATATACAGACAATGCACAAATCAAACAACATCTGACTCCTGTCAATACACGAGTACAGGGATTTATCAAGAAAATTTGCTTTGAAGAATATCAGAGAGTGAAGAAAGGAGATACACTGGCTATTATAGACGATACCGAATATCGCCTGAAAGTAGCGCAGGCAGAAGCCGACTACCAGAATGCTCTGGCTGGAAAAAGTGCCATGTATACAACTATCAACACCACACAAAACAACATTTTCGTAACCGAAGCAGCTATCGAAGAGCAACGGGTACGCCTGCTGAATGCTGAAACCGACTACAAACGTTACCAGGAACTGATGAAAGAAGAAGCGGTAACTCCCCAACAGTTCGACCGGGTGAAAACTGATTATGCTGCTACCAAAGCACGGTATGAACAGCTACTGAGACAGAAACAGTCTACCTCCCTCATGAAGCAGGAACAGACTCAGCGTCTGGAACAAAACGAGTCGGCTATCAAACTGGCAGAAGCAGCACTGAATCTGGCCAAACTGAACCTTTCGTATACCATTATCCGTGCTACAACCGACGGAGTAACCGGACGCAAGGATATTCACGAAGGACAGCTGGTACAATCCGGACAGACACTGGTCACTCTGGTAGACGGTACAGAAAAATGGGTTATTGCCAACTATAAAGAAACCCAGACTACAGACATGCAAAAAGGACAGCTGGTCAAGATACAAGTTGATGCCATTCCAGGAATAGAATACGAAGGACAAATTTCTTCTATCTCCGACGCGACCGGTTCATTCTATTCGGTGATACCGCAAGACAACTCTGCCGGAAACTTTGTAAAAGTAGAACAGCGTATCCCGGTACGTATAGAATTTACACACAACAACCGTCCGGAAGATCTCGAACGCCTCCGTGCCGGTATGAATGTAGAATGTACCGTAAAATTCTAAAAGCCAATGAAACCAGTACGTCCCCGTATCCTATACTTCAAGAAATCGCTTTCTACCCCCTTCTGTATCTGTATCTCCTTGTTTTTCGCCATGGTTTTCCAATTCAATGGCGGAGTTTTCCTGCCTACAGCCTACCAGATGTCGAGTGCATTGGGTTGTATTCAGGAAGATATCAACATGGCAGGATACGCTTCTTTTATCGGGATGACTGTGATTTTCCCCATTCTGTTCCGTCTTAAGTCGCGTTTCACGACCCGTTCCATATTGCTGACGGTATGTTGCGTACTGATAGTATGCAACCTTATCACCATGCATACCCGGCAAATTCCGCTTTTGATTTTCATTTGCTTTATTTCCGGTTTTTTCCGTATGTGGGGAACCTTCGAATGTTTCTCCAACATCCGCCTAAGTGTGACTCCTTCCGGTAATTTCTCTGTATTCTATCCGGTTATCTATATCATCGTACTGGAAAGTATCCAGTTGTCCGGTCTGGTAGCCACTCATATATCCGAGTGGGCCAACTGGCATTATATGCACTGGTTTGTCATCGGTCTGCTGGTCATTGTATGGTTTTGTGTATTCTTTCTTACCCGCCCCTATCGCCCGGGAAAGAAAATACCCTTGTATGGTATAGACTGGCTAAGTGGTATACTCTGGGGAGTGATGCTGTTTGCTGTAGTTTATATTTGTATCTACGGTGAATATCACGACTGGCTCGACAGTGTAGAAATACGCGCCTGTATCGTCATTGCCCTGCTCTGCCTGCTCATCAACATCAACCGCATGAGCACAGTGCGCCGCCCGTATATCTCACCCAAGGTATTCCGTTACCGCAACTTTCCGGTTATTCTGTTCCTGTTCCTCACGATGTGTCTGCTTCTTACCACCTCTTCGGTTCTGCAGAGCCAGTTCATGACTTCCATTCTGCATTACGACGACTTGAATTCTGTATCCATCAACTGGTGTGTATTTATCGGCATTCTCTCGGGAGCAGCAGTTGTATTCTACCGCCAGGTAGTCTTGCGTAAAGGCTTCAAACTTCTCATTTCAGTAGGATTTATACTGATTATTATTTATCAGTACTACATGTATTTTCTTATTTATCCTACACTGAATATCGAAAGCCTGTACCTGCCCAATTATCTGAAAGGTGTAGGAAACGGTATACTTTATATTGCACTGACCATTTACATTGCCAAGAGTGTTCCTTTCCAGCATTTCTTTCAAGGACTTTGCGTACTAAGCTTTATCCGTACCAGTATAGCTACCCCACTCGGAACAGCCATTCTTACCCGATGGCTCAGACATTTGAGTCAGGAAAACATCGGACTTCTCAGTCTGAGAATGGACCAGGTACACAGCAGTCTGTCTCCTCATTCCATACAAGCTCTTTACGCACAGGTTACAGAGCAAACCATTCTCATCAGTCTGAAAGAACTGTTCGGATGGGTTTGCATTATCAGTACAGTGTTTCTGTGTATTCTTCTCAGCTACAGACTTTGGGAGAATCATCACGAAAAACTGATGAAAAAACATACCATCGCCATAGAACCTTAAGAAAATTTCGACATGCAAAAAACAATGAATACCTGACAAAAAGCTGAAAAACTGCAACATTCAAGGGGCTGATTCAAAGTACGAAGACGCCCCTTTTTCACACAATTCCCCAACAAAATATACATTTGTTCTGACTATTCTGTCTGCTCCTTCGGCCAATTTACCAGATAGATTTTCTCCGTAGCACGGGTAAAAGCAGTATAAAGCCAACGATAATAGTCGGGCGAAAGCATTTCTTCAGTCATATACCCCTGATCGAGAAAAATCCTTTTCCACTGTCCACCCTGAGCCTTATGGCAAGTCACGGCATAAGCATACTTCACCTGTAAGGCATTATAATATGCATCTTCCTTCATCTTTTTCATACGTTCACGTTTCGTAGGAACATCTGCATAATCTTCCAATACAGCATAAAACAAACGGTCGTTTTCCTCTTTCGTAAGCGAAGGAGCATCCGAATGCAGGGTATCCAGAAGAATCTTGACCTCCAGTTCCAAATCATCATAATCCGGAAAAGTCAGTACAACATCGGCAAAACGGAAGCCATACATCTCGCGTATCCGGCGTACTCTACGTACCACAGCCACATCTCCATTGGCAATAAAATCCAGTTCCTTACACTCCGCTCCCCAATAATAATTATTCTTCGCCACCATCAGCATATCCCCCGTGTTCAGTTCGTCTTCTCTGAACAAGATTGAATTACGTATCCCTTTGTTATAAAGATTGGCCCGTTTGTTGGAGCGGCAGATTATCATGGTATCGTCCATACCTGCCGTATCATAGGCTTCGGTAATGGCTTCTATCAGTTCTCCTCCCGGCAGAATCCGTACATCGGAGCATGCAGTTGCCTTCAACACCGGAAGCGAAAAGAAATTCTCTTCTGTAATATATTGTCGCAACAATGTAGCATTGTATAAAATACCGGAATCAGTTGTCTGACGCACTACCTGTGTCAAGCTACACTCCGTAACCTCCAGTCCATATCCCCGCAAAAAAGAAGCCGATAAAGCCGGACTCTCCTCTTCGCCTACCGGAGGCAACTGTGCCGTATCTCCTACCATCATCAGCCGACATCCCTCTCCACTATATACATACTGCACCAAATCGTCCAGCAGTCGTCCTGTACCAAAAGCCATTCCTCCCAGCCCGCTATTGGCTATCATCGAAGCCTCATCTATTATAAATAAGGTGTGACGATGCATATTCTGATTGATGGTGAAATTGTCCGTTTCATTCGAAAATACCCGCTGGCGATAAATCTTCTTATGAATGGTATAAGCCGGATGTCCTGCATAATGCGCAAAAACCTTTGCTGCCCGACCGGTAGGAGCCAGCAATACACATTTCCGCTTCAACTCCTCCATGGTTCTGACCAAAGCCCCCATCAGCGTAGTCTTTCCCGTTCCGGCATACCCTTTCAGAATGAAAGCAGAATCTGCTTGCGAAGAAAATAAAAAGTCGGCGAAAGATTTTATAGTAAAATCTTGTTCTTCTGTTGGTTTATAGGAAAAATTTCGCTTAATTTGCTGCGACAAATCATTATTTAACATAACACGGCATAAAAAGTTCACGTAACTTTGACGTGGTTAAAGTAATTTATTTTATTTTTGCGCTACGAATATAAACTAAAAAAACAAATATTATCATGAAAACAGTTATTAATCTTGTATTAGCTGCCTGTGTTGTTGCCTTGGTATACATCTGCTACGGCAGTATCATGGGTCCTATCAACTTCGATGAAGCAAAAAAAGAAAGAGAAAAAGCAATTATCGCTCGTTTGATCGATATCCGCAAAGCACAGCAGGAATATCGTACAATGCACAACGGTGCATATACAGCAGACTTCGACTCTCTGATTGCTTTCGTTAAAACTGCAAAACTTCCTTTCATCATGAAAGTAGGTTCTTTGACTGACGACCAGTTGAACAACGGTATGACAGAAAAGAAAGCTATGGACTTGATCAACAAAGCTAAAAAGACTGGTAACTGGAAAGAAGTAGAAAAAGAAGGCTTGCAAAACTTCCGTCGTGATACAATGTGGGTTGCTGTAATGGATACTATCTTTACCAAAGGTTTCAACCCGGATTCTTTGGCTTACGTACCTTTCGGTAACGGAACTAAATTCGAAATGGCTATCCGTAAAGATACTACAAAATCGGGTGCTCCTCTGAACTTGTTCCAGGCACAGGTTCCTTACGAAGTATATTTGGGCGACTTGGATGCACAGCAGTTGGCTAACTTGAAAGACATGCAGAACAAATTGGGTAAATACTGCGGTCTGAAAGTAGGTGATATCGAACAGCCTAACAACAACGCAGGTAACTGGGAATAATATATATGATTGAATCGATCGATTTTACAAAATCGGAACAATATACTTTATCCATCCGTCTTAGTACGGATGGATTTTCTTTTTCTATCTACGACCCGTTCTGCGACAGTAAATTATTCTTTAAGCAATACGCGGTCAACACCCAGCGCTCGATGGCAGCCAACGTAAAGTCGTTTCTGGCAGAAACAGAAGAGCTGAAGTACAAATACAAACAGACCAATATTCTGATTCATTCTTCACGTTACACTCCGGTACCGCTGGAAATATTCGAAGACGAACAGATGGAAAGCCTGTTCTATCAGAACCTGCCCAAGCAAAACAACGAAATTGTGCTGTGCAATATTCTGGGGAAAAGCAATCTGGTAATCCTCTTTTCCATCGACAAGCTGACGCATCAGTTTCTGACAGATAATTTTGCCTCCACACGTTTCTTCTCTGCCGTCAGTCCACAGATTGAACTGCTGACAGCCAAGAGCAGATTGGGAAACAATAGCAAGCTATATGCTAACCTGCACCCGCACAGCATTGATTTATTCTGCTTCGACCGCGGAAAGCTACAGCTCATCAACAGTTATCCGGTGACTACCACCGAAGATACCTGCTACTATCTGCTCAATGTATGGAAAATGTTGGGATACGACCAGGAACGCGATGAACTCCACCTGACAGGTGATCTCTCCCAACAGGACAGCCTAATGGGCGAGCTGAAAAAATACATAAGAAAGATATTCATTATTAATCCTCAAGCAGAACTTCACAGTGCAACAGACACTCCTATTGAAGAAGTTCCGTTTGACATCCAATCTCTACTGATATGCGAGTAATTAGTGGTATTTATAAAAGACGACGCTTCGATGTGCCCCATACATTCAAAGCCCGACCTACAACCGACTTTGCCAAAGAAAACCTTTTCAATGTACTGAACAACTACATTGATTTTGAAGACGGAATCACGGCTCTCGACCTGTTTGCAGGTACGGGAAGTATCAGTATAGAACTGGTTTCAAGAGGTTGCGACCGGGTGATTTCGGTAGAAAAAGATCCTCAGCATCATGCATTCATCAGTAAAGTGATGCGTGAAGTAAAAACCGACAAATGTTTTCCTCTGAGAGGTGATGTATTCAAATACATCGAAAAGTGCAGCGAGCAATTCGATTTTATCTTTGCCGATCCTCCTTATGCTTTGAAAGAACTGGCTACCATTCCAGACCTTATCTTCAAGCAGGAGCTGCTGAAACCAGACGGACTGTTTGTGCTGGAACACGGAAAAGACTTGAATTTCGAAAATCATCCTAACTTTGTAGAGCACCGTCACTACGGAAGCGTCAACTTCTCTTTCTTTAGAGTAAAGGAGCCAGCAGACGAACCACAGACTCTATGACACGCTGTTTCCGCGGGCGCATAGCCCACTGCTTACGGGAGAGTAACAGACAACTGCGCTGATCATTTAAAAATATCTCTTTCAAAGCCAATGCTGTTTCTTTGTCATAAAAGAAAGCATTGGCTTCAAAATTATGTTCGAAACTACGGAAATCCATATTGGCAGAACCTACAGAAGCCACTTCATCATCGGATACAATGAGTTTGGAATGCAAAAATCCGGCTTTATACATATACACTTTTACACCGGCAGCCATCAGTTCATCCAGATAAGACAATGACCCCATGTGTGTAAGGAAAGTATCCGCACGTTCGGGAATCATTACCCTTACATCCACTCCTGCCAGTGCCGCTGTTTGAAAGGCATTCATAACCTCTTCAGTAGGAAGGAAATAAGGGCTCTGCACATAAATGTAACGCTGTGCATTACAAATGGCCAATACCACTCCCTGCATAATATCCTTCCACTCACCTACCGGATCGGATGTCACAATCTGAGCCACTACATTTCCTTCTTCGCGCATTTTCGGAAAATATTCTGCCGAAGTAAGCAATGTGCGGTCTATGGCATACCAGTCTGTAAGAAAAGAAGTTTGCAGTCCATAAACCGCTTTTCCCGACAGGCGCACATGAGTATCTCTCCACCTCCCCCATGAAAAGCCCCGGATATACCGCTCTGCAATATTCATTCCTCCGATAAAACCAACCTGCCCGTCGACAATAGCAATCTTCCGGTGGTTCCGGTAATTCACTTTACTGGTAAACAAAGGGAAACGTACTTTCAGGAACCCCAGCACTTCGATTCCCTCACACAACATCTGGTCGTAAAACAGCCGGTCTACCTTCCAGCATCCCACGTCGTCGTACAACAGACGCACCTTCACTCCTTCACGAGCCTTATCTATCAGCAAATCGCGCAACAGACGACCTACTGCATCGTTCTCAAAAATATAGAATTGCAAATGGATGTGATGCCGTGCACCGGCTATTGCCTTAATCAGCGCCTGCAACATCGAATACCCGTCGGTATAAATTTTCATTTTATTCCCGCCAAAAGGCAATGCCTTGTTCACCCGTTTAAAGAAAGCCATCAGTCTCGGCTTACCGGTTTCATCCTGCAAGGACTCCTGCGACTGATATTCAGCCATCGGACGCTTGCTGAGACGGATATAACGCTTCCTACTTATCAGACGTTCCTTACGTGTACTCCTTCCAAAAAAGAAATAGAATATCAGTCCGACAACAGGAAAGAAAAACAAAACCAGAATCCATGTCATGGTCTTGATGGGACTCCGGTTGTCCAGTATCAGAGAAAATATGGTGAAGAGGACAATGAAAAAATACAATATATAAAAAAAAGTCCCGAAAATCTCACTCCAAGCTATTCCATCCATACAGAAATCTATATTAATTGGACATTGCGACAGGAATAATGAAAGGCCATATGCAAAGCCTCCTCCTGTCTTTTCCCAAAGTTACACAAAAAAGATGAAAATACAAGAAGTGACAAACTCTGTATTATCGCCGACGGTGCAGGCTGTACAGCCGACGACGTTGAATACAAAAACGGCGACGTCAACTATAAAGCCGACGACGCCGATTGAAATATAGTTCTGTTACCTTACAGTATGAATAGCCGAATCAAACCTTAAAAACGACGATGACGCGGTCCGTGTCCACCAAATGCAGGTCCGTTAGGACGAGGAGCCCCTTTACCGCCGAACAAATTAAGACGATAAATGAAATGCACCATACAATAACTGTAAATGGCATTATACTCAACATCCTTACGCATAGCTGCCGTAATAATACGGCTGATATTGCTCTGATTGCGCAAAATATCATAAAACTGAATGCTCACCGTAGCTGCATTTCCTTTCAGGAAGTCCTGAGAAATCTGCGCATTCCAGATCAGTTCATCGCGGTTCATACTGGTATCTGCATAGCCACGGCGTGAATTCTGTGAAACATCAGTCGATACAGACATATTCCATGGAAGGCGTACATTGGTGCTGGCACCATAAGAGAACTGATACGTATCCATATTGTTGCTCTCCTGGTAATTATTGCGCGAATGAGTATAACTGATAGAACCATTCAGCGAGAACTCCCACCAGTCGTTACGGTACGTACCACGCAGACGTTCGCTCAAAAGCAACTGTTTGGTAGTATTCTTATCAGCATCAGTAGTTACATTCTTATCACTGATGTAGCTCACCATATTGCTATAGTTTGCCATGGTAAACGTATTGATGGTATACTTCTTATTACGCAAAGCCGTATTGGTACCCATTACTCCAAATACATTCCAGTTTCCATTGATATTTTCCGACATGGTTTCCGTACCCCCGGTAGAAGAATTATACGTTCTACGGCTACTGATATCATTAATCTTATTCTGGAAGCGTACATGCGAGAACATACCACGCTGCGATTCGGCATTAAAGAAATTGTATTCCAACTTGAACTCATTGGTAAAAGTAGGCTTCAAGCCCGGATTTCCCACCTTTACATTCAGCGGATCTGTATCATCCTTTATCGGCAGCAAGTCGACCATATCGGGCTGTGAACTTCGTCCGCGGTATTCCAACTCCAGACGGCTTGTCTTAGAAAAGTTATACCGGAAACGGAACGTCGGCGTAAAATTGAAGACATGACGTACCGTATCTACATTATACTCTCCCTTCTGATAAGTAAGCGTAGAACTCTGCGGCTGGAAAGAAACACCCGCATTAAGCTGCATCTTCTCACGTACCCAGCGCAAAGCAAGATCGACCTGATGATTATAATAATTATAAGTCGCATTCTTACTCAAGTCCGGATTCAATACTCCTTGATCTCCTACCTCATCATGTATATTCCATCCATCGGGCATGTCGTAAGTGAAATTATCCGTAGTAGAATGTTTATACTGGAAGTTATAACTCAACTGCAAGAATCCTCCCTTGAAAATGGGTTCACTATACATCAAGCGAGCACTGTAATCCGATGTTTTGGTCGGTGTATTGATATAACGGCGAAGCTCTTCGTAACGCTCCTCATCAGTCTGTTGGAAATACTCGGTCAGCGAAGTAGAGAACTGTTCACTACTGCTGTTGGTATAATTGTATTTGCCACGGAAAGTAATGCTACGACCATTGTCGGACAAGCGGCGATTCACCATCATGTTTCCTCCCGCTGTTATATCATCTCCCGTTGTAAGCGAATTTTTAGCAATTGTATTGACTACAATCTCTTCGGGAACCAGATCGGTCAGCTTTCCCGAGAGCAACAGCTCTTCAGTAGAATATCCCGGGTCCTCATTGAATGTATAAGAATTAATATCATTGGCATTGTTTTTCTTTCCATACTTTACACGCGGACGGAATATAACTGTAGTAAGCGTGTCCGGACGCCATTCAAAGCGGAAGTCGGCTGTAAGATTGGTTGTTTTGTTACGTGTATGGTCGAATGCATTCTGAAACGAACTATTTTCTGTAGAAACAAAAGTTTCTGAAGACTGCTTGCTCAGCATATCCGCATCCTTATAGTTAAAGTTCACACTACCACCAGTTTCCAGCTTCTCGTTCTTTGTAGCAAAGTTGAATCCTCCCATTTTAATGGCAGTCAGCCCATTTTCCTTACGGCGATGTCCACCGCCACCGCCTCCGGGAAATCCATTATCGTTTACATTATTGGCCGAACCTATGACAGTAAACTGATTGGAATCCTTAAAATAGTTCAGCATCAGTTTTCCACTATAACGGTCTTTGTTTCCACCCGCCAAATCAGCGTTTCCAAACCAACCTTTATTCATACCAGGTTTCACAGTAAGATCAAGTACTGTTTCTTCCTCACCGTCATCAACTCCTGTAATACGGGCCAAATCAGACTGTTTGTCATACGCACGCACCTTATCAATGATATTGACAGGCAGATTTTTCATGGCAATATTCGGATCGTCAGCAAAAAACTCCTGACCGTCTATCATGATTTTCTTGATTTCTTTTCCGTTGATGGTAATCTTTCCGTTTTCATCAATTTCTGCCCCAGGCAATTTTTTCACCAACTCTTCCAGTGCAGAGCCTTCGGGTACACGGTATGCCGAACTATTGTATACCAATGTATCTGCCACCGCAGTCACTTCCGGTGCCTGTGCCACAATCACAGCTTCATCCAGCATAATGGCATCGGAATGCAACTCGATTTTCCCCAACCGGAGTTGAGGAACATTACGTGTCAGCACAACAGATTTGAATGTAGGAGAATAGCCTACAAAAGAAACCTTCAACAGATATTTTCCGGGACGAGCCGACAAGGAAAAATTTCCATCCAAGTCAGTCACATTTCCTGTTATCATCGTACTATCTTTCACCGAAAGAATCTGAACCGTAGCCTGCATTACAGGCGATTGATCATCCCCATCTACCACAGTGCCCGATATACTATTCTTTCCCCCTTTGTTTTGTGCCCACACAGCTCCCCAGCCGAACAGCAGCAAAACCACTAAAACCCAATTTTTCATTCTTCTGTTCTTTCTTGTTTCAATGTGAGTTTGACTTTTCAAACTCCAAAAGGTTTAATGTATCTTCCCCTTTTTTCTATTTATTTTCTTCTGAACATCTTTTCCATGCGACGCTTCTGCAAGAAAAATTCCCAAACGAGTACATTCAGAACCATATATACAATTCCCACTGAATTATCGGCTACCTGCAAGTCTCCCTCTACTGCACCTTTCACCAGCAGAACTATATAATAAAGTCCCCACACATATAGCGCATATTGCATAGCCTTGCTGCGTAAAGAAGCGGCCTCCGCATCTTCTTCTTTTGCTTTGGCCAGAAAAACCATAAACAAAGAAAGCCAGATAACCAGTTTCATACTCATTTTTACATACAACAGGTTTGTATCGTCTACCATTCCAAACATATACATCAGAAGCGGTACAAATACAGACAATATCAATAGGGCATATCCTATTATTCTACACGATGCAGGCAATATTCCTTTCATAATACACTTTTTTAGTTATTTGCCACAAAATTAATTAAACAGAAGTAAACCCACATTCTCTTCTGACTTTTTTTCTATTTTTGCAGGAAAAACAAGATAATCATGAGTAAACAAGATGTCATTATTTGCCGGAATTTGGAAACGGATCTGCAACAGGCCGTAGCCCAATGCCCACACGATAAATTATTTATATTGACCGACGAACATACCCATCAATATTGTCTTCCTCTGCTTGAACAGCTGCCTTTTCTTAAAAATGCAACCGAAATATGTATCGGAGCAGAAGATGTGCACAAGAATCTGGACACCTTGAGTGAGGTATGGAACGCTCTAAGCACACAGGGAGCCACCCGACACTCACTGATGATAAACCTGGGAGGAGGAATGGTAACCGACCTCGGAGGATTTGCTGCCGCCACTTTCAAGCGTGGTATTCAGATGATTAACATACCAACTACTCTGCTCGCTATGGTGGATGCCTCGGTAGGCGGAAAAACCGGGATCAATTTCAACGGGTTGAAAAATGAAATCGGTGTATTTGCCTCTGCTTCCAGCGTACTGATAGACTGTAATTTTCTGAAATCGCTGGATCATGCCAATATTTTGTCGGGATATGCAGAAATGCTGAAGCACGGCCTCATCAGTCAACCCGAACATTGGAGCGAACTGGTATGCTTCGATATGGAACACATTGATTATACCCACCTTCAGACATTAGTCGGTCAATCGGTTGCCATCAAGGAAAATATCGTAGAACAAGATCCGTTTGAAAAGGGTATACGCAAGGCACTGAATCTGGGACATACCATCGGACATGCCTTTGAAAGTTTTGCATTGAAGAAAGGACAGCCGGTATTACACGGTTATGCTGTAGCCTGGGGTATTGTATGTGAATTGTATTGTTCGCACTTAAAAGTGGGATTTCCTAAAGAACAGATGCGCCAGACTATCTCTTTCATCAAAGAAAATTACGGCAAACTTCCATTCAGTTGCAAGGATTATGAAACTTTATACGAACTGATGAAGCATGACAAAAAAAATACTTCTGCCGAAACTGTGAATTTCACACTGTTGGGAGGTATCGGAGACATCCGCATCAACCAGACGGCAAGTAAAGAAGAAATTTTTGATATGCTGGACTTTTATTGTGAGACAATGGGATAAACCTGTAAACAAGCGTTTTATGTACAAGAGAATGCTCTTCTAAAATCACTTTTCTACTCATTTCTACAGTGGATTTATCCACATCCCTGTTCATAAATGAATAATAAAAAAGTAGGTTAAAAGTTTGCTGTTTTAAAATAAAGCGCTACCTTTGCACTCGCAATTCGGGGTGTAGCTCAGCCCGGTTAGAGTACGCGTCTGGGGGGCGTGTGGTCGCTGGTTCGAATCCAGTCACCCCGACTGGTAAAAAGGCTTGATAATCAATATCAAGCCTTTTTTATTTTTACCAAATACCGGTTTAATCTAAAGAATTATTTGAATCATATGACATTCAATGTCATTCTATATCGCCCATGAATTTCACACTCTCCTCTGTTCTCACTACAATAATAAGTTCCACTGAAGGTTCCTTCTACCTGAACTCCATCTTTCACATCCTTAATAGAATTGACATAATGTTTTCCATCCATCAATCCATAAAAAGTACCATCTGCATTAATTTCCAACTCCGTAACCAAAGTGAAATTTTCTACGTCAAACTCACCTTCCCAAATATTCCCGAAATCATATTTATGTAAACACTCTCCTGTTTTAGCAAACTCCCAATCTGCTTTTCTCGCAAAATGACCGATACTTGGCATAAAAGAGAAACCATACTTTTCAAATGCATCGATAGATACATTTGTTATCGTAATACCACGTCCCTCACTATCTGTAAAAACATCTTCAAGAAATACATATCCAAACACCGGAATTGACTCTTTATACGTTTTACCATTGAAGGTCAGCTCTATGAAATCTGAATTCCCCTCCAAATCATCATCTCCACCACAGGATGTAAATGAAAATGGCAGTAATGTCAGCAATGCAATAAACAAGTAATCAGCAAATGTTTTCATAACTATTAGAATTAATATTTATATCTTCTCCCATAAACAATGAGAGTTTCACCAGCAACTCCATATTGATGTTTCGTATATATGCAACATTTGGTTCATTAGGCAATCGAAGTTATTCAACCTTCAATAAATGTACAATAATTTTGATTTATAAAAAAAATAAATAGATGATGATATAATTTGTCAGTATTGACTATAGTACCAAAGCAAACTTTTTATGAACACTTTTATTACAGTATTTCTCTATTTTTTAAAGAACATTGAAAATACTATATAATTAAGGTATATATCAAAAAAACAATAGCCTTAAAACTGGATTCAAAAAAAACATAATATTTCCAACAGACAGAAATAAAATTATTTATTATCTATTTTTAATAATAGCATCCAAGTATTATAAAGCTTATAAGATTAAAAATGCTGAGAAAACAAGGAATAACAAACAAGCACCCTTATTCTTAATATTTTTGAAATAAGAATCCATCTCTGATTACAATAGTATAGCAGACAAACAATATTCCGCTTATTTTATAAAATAATTTATAAATATTTCTTCTTTTAATAAAAAAAGAATATATTTGTAAATACAAATAAACAATACACTAAGAAACGATAAGAGATGTTATAAGAAAGAGAAATCATCCATCTTATAAACAAATACCAGTAGCCTTTCAGGAAAAACAGAAAAAGACACGTATAATAAGTTTAAAGAAATAACCGACCTTATAAACATATGAAAACGATAGATTTAAAAAACTTAGCAGAACAGTACAGAACTGAATTAATGGATAATGTACTTCCTTTTTGGCTAAAGCACTCACAAGACAAAGAGTTTGGCGGATACTTTACCTGCCTAAACCGAAACGGTGATGTATTTGATACCGATAAATTCATTTGGCTACAAGGACGAGAGGTATGGTTGTTTGCCATGCTATATAATAAAGTAGAAAAAAGGCAAGAATGGCTAGACTGTGCCATTCAAGGCGGTGAATTTCTGAAAAAATATGGTCATGACGGCAACTACAACTGGTATTTTTCACTCGACCGTACAGGAAAACCTCTGGTTGAACCTTATAACATCTTTTCTTATACATTTGCAACAATGGCTTTCGGCCAACTGAGTTTGGCAACCGGTAAGCAAGAATACGCCGACATTGCAAAAAAAACATTCGACATTATTCTCTCCAAAGTTGATAACCCGAAAGGAAAATGGAATAAACTTCATCCTGGTACTCGTAATTTAAAAGGATTTGCTCTTCCTATGATTCTTTGTAATCTTGCATTGGAAATCGAACATTTGTTGGATGAAAACTTCCTGGTAGAAACGATGAATACCTGTATCCACGAAGTAATGGAAGTTTTCCATCGCCCGGAACTAGGGAATATCATTGTAGAAAATGTATTAACAGATGGCTCTTTATCTGATTCTTTCGAAGGGCGTCAAGTCACGCCCGGACATGCTATCGAAGCAATGTGGTTTATTATGGATTTAGGTAAACGCCTAAACCGCCCGGAACTGATAGAAAAAGCTAAAAACATTACACTTACCATGATTGACTATGGCTGGGACAAAGAGTATGGAGGTATCTATTATTTCATGGATCGCATGGGCAATCCTCCACAGCAGCTGGAATGGGACCAAAAACTATGGTGGGTACATATAGAAACCTTAATTTCTTTGCTGAAAGGATATCGTCTTACAGGTGACTCTAAATGTCTGGAATGGTTTGAAAAAGTACATGAGTATACCTGGAATCACTTTAAAGACCAGGAATATCCAGAATGGTATGGATACCTGAACCGTCGTGGTGAAGTGCTGCTGCCATTGAAAGGCGGGAAATGGAAAGGATGCTTCCACGTACCAAGAGGACTTTATCAATGCTGGAAAGTCTTGGAAGAATTAGTATAAACAGAAAGCAGAGAAAGCCATGAAAACAAATCTAATAAAATGGAGCGCACTGATGATACTAATATGTATCTTATCTGGATGTCAAAATAACACAAATGAAGATAATGCTGTAATGCATCGGCTGTGTGAGCGACTTTTTCCACAACATTCTGATCATTTTATCTTTCAATGTATAAAAGATACAACATCTACAGATTGGTACAGTATAGAATCTATAGATGGAAAAATTCAAATCTGCGGCAATAACAACAACTCACTGGCAGTAGGGTTAAATCATTATTTAAAATATTACTGCCATACCAATGTTTCATGGTATGCCGACGATGAAGTTAAAATGCCCGAATCTTTGCCTGAAGTCAAGGAAAAAGTTACTTCTCATGCAAAATGCTCAAATCGCTTTTTTCTGAACTATTGTACCTTTGGCTATACATTACCTTATTGGAAATGGGAAGACTGGGAACGTTTGATAGACTGGATGGCTCTAAATGGTATAACTATGCCACTGGCTATCTCAGGCCAGGAATCGGTTTGGTATAAAGTATGGTCTAAATTAGGACTGACAGACGAACAAATCCGAAGCTATTTTACAGGCCCGGCTCATTTGCCCTGGCACCGTATGTCGAATGTAGATTATTGGCAAAGTCCGTTACCAACTTCATGGCTGGAAGGTCAGGAAAAACTTCAAAAACAAATCTTGCAAAGAGAACGAGAATTTGATATGACTCCTGTTTTACCGGCTTTTTCCGGACATGTACCCAAAGAACTGAAAAAGCTATATCCAAATGCAAAGATTCATCAGATGAGCCAATGGGGAGGATACGACGAACAATATCGCAGCCATTTCATCGAACCAATGGATACATTGTTTACAACAATCCAGCAAATGTATCTGGAAGAACAGACTATCATGTATGGAACCGACCACATCTATGGTATTGATCCTTTCAATGAAGTAGATTCTCCGAACTGGAATGAAAAATATCTGTCGGACGTATCAGAAAAGATTTATGAATCTATCCGTCAGGTAGACGAAGAAGCGACCTGGTTACAAATGACATGGATGTTCTATCACAGCAAAGAAAAGTGGACACAACCGCGTATCCGTTCTTTTCTCGAAGCAGTACCAAAAGACAAGTTGATTCTTCTTGACTATTATTGCGACAGCACTGAAATATGGCGTGAAACAGAAAAATATTATGGAAAACCGTATATGTGGTGTTATCTCGGCAACTTTGGTGGCAACACAATGATGGTTGGCAATTTAGATGACGTTGATTTCAAAATAAACAGACTTTATACGGAAGGAGGAAACAACGTATATGGATTGGGAGCAACACTGGAAGGTTTTGATGTAAACCCGTTAATGTACGAATTTGTCTTCGACAAAGCTTGGGATTATCCTGTAACTACCAAAGAATGGATACACAACTGGGCTCTTTCCAGAGGTGGAAAAGAAAGCAAACATGTAGTGAAAGCGTGGGAATTGCTGCACCAGAAAATCTATACCAAGCATGCAACTTGCGGACAGGCTGTATTGATGAATGCAAGACCAATGCTGATAGGTACAGACAGTTGGAATACATATCCTGATATTCATTACAAGAATGTAGAATTATGGAAAATCCTTGAAGAACTGCTGAAAGCGGGTGAGCTGGATAACGCCGGATACCGCTATGATGTGGTAAATGTAGCAAGACAAAGCTTGGGTAATCTTTTCTCTGACTTCAGAGACGCATTTACCGCTGAATATCAAAAAAAGAATTTAGCAGGAATGGAATTATGGGCTGCTAGAATGGACACATTGCTGTTGGATATGGATCGCCTGTTATCTACAGAACAAAACTTCTCCATCGGAAAGTGGATTCAAGATGCAAAAGACTGGGGAAAAGATGAAGCTGAAAAATCGTATTATGAAGAGAATGCACGCTGCATACTGACTGTATGGGGACAAAAAGCGACCCAGCTCAACGACTATGCAAACAGAGGATGGGGTGGATTGACCAAAGATTTCTATCGTATGAGATGGAATAAATTCACTTCTTCTGTAACAGCAGCGGTTAAAGCAGGTCAGCAATACGACGCGAAAGCATTTTACGATATGATAACAGAAGCAGAATATCAGTGGACTTTGCAAAGCAAAGATTATCCGCTGGTTTCCGGTGAATCTCCCTTTGTCGTAGCTCAAGAACTATTCAATAAATATAAGCATTACTTCGACTGAGAGTTGATAACTAAAATACAAACATGGTAATAACAAATCTAAGTGAATGAATTATCAAACGAGAAAAATTGCAGTATTCATTTTTAAATTTATTTCTTATGGTGTCAGATTTACGAAGAAAATTTTTCTTAAGACAGGGAATAATCTTGACATGCAGTCTTTTGCCTCTGGCAGATGTTAATGCAAACTTTATTCCGAACACTTTCTCCTCTCACGGAGATATGGTTGATCAGGCTAATAGTCAAAAAGATATTACAGGTAAAGTTCTTAATGAAGTAGGAGAACCTATTCCGGGAGCTTCCATCCTAGTAGAAGGAAGTTCACGCGGTGTTATTACAGATTTAGACGGTATATTTACAATCAAGGTATCACCGACCGACAAACTTATAGTCTCATTCCTTGGAATGGAATCTCAAACTATTACAGTAGGAAATCAGTCAAATCTGGTTGTAAAAATGGCACCTAAAGTTGCAGAACTTTCCGAAGTAACTGTTGTTGCTTATGGTAAACAGCGTAAGGCCAGTGTAATTGGTGCCATCAATACCATTTCTACAAGTGAGTTGAAAACCCCTGTTGGCAAACTGAGTTCCGGATTGGCAGGACAACTAGCTGGTTTAGTAGTTATGCAACGCTCAGGAGAGCCAGGTGCAGGTGCAGATTTCTGGATACGCGGTATCAATACTTTTGGAGCGAACAATAAACCTCTGGTATTAGTCGACGGAATTGAACGTGAACTCGACCTGGTAGACCCGGAAGATATTGCTTCTTTCTCTATCTTGAAAGATGCTACAGCTACTGCTCTTTATGGAGTACGTGGTGCAAACGGTATTGTCCTAATCACTACCAAACGAGGAAGTGAATCGAAACCCAGAATCAGCGCTAAAGTTGAATATGGAATGGCAAGCCCTACCCGATTGCCCGAATTGGCAAACGCCAGCCAATGGATTGACTATTACAATGATATTAACCTGGAGGCATCAGGACGTTTAGCTATCCAGCCTTCTGAAAAAGCCATGTACCTGAATGGTACCGACCCAGATCTTTACCCAAATGTAGACTGGATGAAGACCATTTTCAAAGACCGTAGCCATTCAATAAGATCCAATGTCAGTGTTACAGGAGGTTCACCCAAAGTACGTTATTACGTAGGAGGCTCTTACTACTCTGAAGGCAGTATTATGAATATGGCCGACAAGAGCCGTTATGACGCCTCAATGAATTACAGCAAGTTTAATTTCCGTACGAACATAGATATAAACATTACTTCTTCTACAGAATTAGGTTTGTCTTTGTCTAACCAATATGAAATAACCAATCGTCCGGGAGCTGATTTGGCTGATTTATATGCTTATACTATCTTAACCACACCGGTATCAATTCCTACCGTTTACTCTGATGGAACCATTTCTCGCCCAGCAGTAGGTTACAACCCTTATTCAATGCTGAACCAGACTGGTTATTCTCAAGAATTCGCAAATAATGCTCAGTCATTATTGTCGTTGACTCAAGATTTCTCGGAGTTCATCACTCCTGGATTGAAAGCAAATATCAAATTCTCATGGGATGCTTACAATGGATCTATACTAAATCGCAAGATCAGTCCTTCCACTTATTATGCAACAGGTCGTGACAAGGATGGTAAACTGCAATTCGTTAAAAACAATGACGGTAGTGACTACATGACATTAGTACGCAGCAACTCAGGTTCCAGAACTATCAATCTGGAAGCTTCAGTTAACTACGATCGTCTGTTTGATGAAAAACATCGCGTTGGTGCTATGTTCTTGTTTAATATGCGTGACTATACAGACAACTTTCCAACCAACTATATCGCAGCTTTTGCCTATAAAAATATAGGTATTGCCGGTCGTGCGACTTATTCTTATAAAGACAAATATTTCGCCGAATTCAACTTTGGCTATAATGGTTCTGAAAACTTTGCTCCCGATAAGCGCTTTGGGTTCTTCCCTTCTTATGCAATTGGATACATGATTAGTAACGAAGACTTTTGGGATAATTTAAGAAAAACCATCCACTTATTGAAACTGAAAGGTTCGTACGGTCACATTGGAAATGACCAGATTGGTGGTAACCGCCGTTTTGCCTTCAACTCCGAGATGAACAGCTATACTTCCGGATACCGTTTCGGATTAATTCCTTCGGATTTGCCAGGTGTAGCAACTGGTATTCCCGGTAATCCGAATGTATCATGGGAAAAAGCAACAAAAGGAAATGTTGGTTTTGAAATAGGATTCTTTGATAAGTTAAAACTTCAGATGGATTACTTCTACGAAAAACGCTCGGGTATTTATATCCAACAACAGAGTGTTCCTTCAATTGTGGGCCTGAATGTAACTCAATACGTAAACCTTGGTGAAATGGAAAATAGAGGTATCGATGCTTCCTTGGAATACGAACAAAGATTCAAAGACTGGTATTGGTCTGCACGTGCCAACTTTACGTATAACCGCAACGAAATGCTTTATGATGATAAACCGACTCCGATATGGGCTTACCAAAGCGCTGTAGGTTTCCCGTATAATCAGCAGAGAGGGCTCATTGCTTTAGGACTATTTGAATCTGAAGAAGATATAGCCAACAGTCCGGTACATACTTTCAGCACAGTCCGTCCTGGAGATATCAAATATAAAGACATCAATGGTGATAATATAATTGATGCTTACGACCAAGTGGCCATAGGATATACCGATGTTCCTCAAATTAACTACGGTTTTGGATTCAGTGCAGGTTGGAAAGGTTTCGATTTTTCACTGTTCTTCCAAGGAGTAGGTAATGTAACTCGTATTATCGGCGGTTCTGCTTTCTATGGAGCTTCCGACAACATCTTTAACAGAGGTCAGATCTATGCAGACGTAGCAGAAAAACGATGGACTATAAACAATCCTGATCCGAATGCATTATATCCTCGTCTGTCTTTGAGTAAAGTAGAAAACAACCTTCAGCCTTCTACATTCTGGCAGCGTGATATGAGTTTCCTGCGTTTAAAAAATGCAGAAATCGGATATACACTTCCAAAAGAATTATACACACAATGGGGAATATCTACTATTCGCTTGTATATGCAAGGTGTAAATCTGCTTACATTCAGCAAGTTCAAACTTTGGGATCCAGAACTTGCATCCGATTATGGTAATGTGTATCCACAAATGAGAACCGTTACATTTGGCTTGAATATTAACTTCTAAAAGTTATAATTATGAAAAAGAATAAATTCAAAATATTTGCAGCCATGGCGTTGGCTTCTATGCTAAGTTTTTCTTCATGTAATGATTATCTGGAAGTATCGCTACAGGACCAGATGACATTGGAAGAAGTTTTCAGTAAACGTATTACAACAGAACGTTATTGGGCTCACATATATAGTTATATTCCCCGTGAATATGAATACTTAAGCGAAGGATGTGCAGTTCCTTTAAGCGATGAAGCTCAATTTTCTTGGTATCAGTGGGTAGATTATCTGATTTTTAAAACCGGTTCATGGGGACCTACATCCACAGCCTACAATATATGGAAAAGCAAATATACTGGTATTAACCAAGCTACCATATTTATGGACAATGTAGACAGATGCCAGGAGCTGGATGACAACTCACGTAAAATAATGAAAGCAGAAGTTCGTTTTCTAAGAGCTTTCTTCTATTTTGAATTATTGCGCCAATACGGTCCAGTTTATATTTGGGGAGATGTAGCACCAGATCCTCTGATAAAACCGGATCAAGTAGACCGCCACACAATGGATCAGAACGTAAACTTTATTATAGAAGAATTTGATAAAGCTATAGCAGATCTTCCGTTAGAAGTAGCTGATATGAACGAATGGGCAGGACGTATTACCAAAGGAGCTGCAATGGCTATCAAATCGCGCGTATTGCTCTATGCAGCAAGTCCATTATTCAATGGTTGTGACTTATACAAAGGAAAAATGAAAAACATCTATGGCGAATATATTTTTCCTCAACAAGCTAATCCAGAAAAATGGACCAAAGCAGCTGAAGCAGCTAAAGCCGTTATTGACATGCCTCAATATAAGCTCTATGAAGCAACAGGAGAATCAGACCCATTTCAGAAAGCAATCAAATCTTACCAAGGTGTTTTATTCGATGAATGGAACAGCGAAATTATTTGGGGAGCTTGGGCACGTAATCCGACAAATGCAGATTTTGGTTCTGCAGAATTCTTCTACATTACCCGCTTCCTTCCCCCAACCTTATTAAGAAATGCATTTGGTGGTTATTGTCCATCTTTGAAATTGGTAGATACCTATCCAATGGCAGAATCTGGAAGATATCCGGTAACTGGCTACGATAGCAACGGACAGCCCATCGTAGACGAAAAATCAGGCTATAAGAGTACCGGATTTACAGCCAACTACTCCCACCCTATTGATGGTGCTATGGGCTTAATCAATGCTCATAATAGCTGTGTAGGTCGTGATGCCCGATTCTATGCATCCATATTAGCCAATGGGTTCTATTGGATTAACAATTATGCAGGAAACAAACAAGTAACTTTCTACACAGGTGGAACATCTCCTTATAAAGGAAATGATGGCGACTGCGTAAAAGTAGGTTTCCTTTTCCGTAGAATGGTAGATCCTCAGCTTAACACTAATAACGGAAACTTTGGTAAAGTGTTCTGGTCATATTGCCGTTTAGCAGAAGTTTATCTCAATTATGCAGAAGCATGTAATGAAAAGCCTCAACGCGATGAAGCAGAAGCCTTGAAATACATTAATAAAGTGCGTAATCGTGCCGGCTTAAATGATCTGGAAGAAGCTTACCCTGAAGTTATTGGAAATCAAGACCTCTTACGCGAATTAATCCGTAAGGAAAGAATGGTAGAGCTGGCTTTTGAAGGACATCGCTACCACGATGTACGCCGTTGGATGATTGCAGAAAAAGAATTGAGTGGCAAAAACTATACATTAAACCTGCTGGCTACAGAGTACGAGCAATCATGGAACCGTACAGACCAAGTTTGGATGGGAGCCGACAATATATTTGAGCCTAAGCATTATTTCTTCCCAATTAATCAAATGCAATTGAGTGAAATGAAAAATATGACTCAAAATTACGGATGGTAAATCATAAACAGTTAATTAGATTACAATATTATTATAAAGAAGTAATATGAAAACAAATAAATATTGGTTGTCTTTTGCATTTTTAATAATGTGGATAATCTCTTGTAAGAACGATCTGGATATCAATATGGTAAACGATACCATAGGCTTGATGAATCCAGACATGGTTACTACCACTATATATCCCGGAGTAAATGAAGTTTATAATGTTCAAGTGATAAAAAGTGGAAAGGGACAGAATGGAGCACAAGCAACACTAACTGTTGACAAAGATTTCCTGAACAAATACAATAGTGAAAAGGGAACAAACTATAGTTTAATGCCATCTGATTGCTATTCATTGACATTAAACACCTTGGATTTCTCAGAATCGGATTATCAGAAAGCGTTTACATTAAAATGGAATGTAGAAAAACTCCAAGCCGTATTGGAAGATGATGCAAAGTTTGCAGTTCCTTTAACAATGTATGTAAATACCGAGGGAGTCAATATTGCTCAAGATCGTCTTTCAACCCTGGTGGTTCCTTCTATTGATACTCCAACACTGGCTTTTGAAAATGCAGGATTATTCAAGGGGATTATGCCGACAATAGACGATTTAGATGAACGTGAGGTACATATTAAGGTTCAAACAAACTTCCCCAACAGAGACAATATTATTTATGAAATAGTTGTCGATCCACAACTGTTGGCAGACTATAATGAACAAAATGGTACAAGCTATCAGTTGCTTCCCGAAGCAGCCTATAAATTTTCTGATAACAAATGGACTCTTCCAGCTCTTACAAATGAAAGTTATTTTTCATTTACCTTCAAGAAAAAAGCTTTAATGGCTAATCCTGAAAAAGTAGAGTTTGGAGAATATGTATTACCAGTCAAACTAGTATCTGCATCTACATGCGAAATAAGTCAGACTGCTTCTACCATTCTGTATAGCATCAGTTTCCAACCCGCACTAATAGAGAAAGCAGCATGGAAGGTACTTGATAATAATACTTGCTCCAAAGAAGACGAAACGTCTTGGATTGCATCCTTAGACTGGGGGCCAGAAAAAACGATCGACAGCGATCCTGCTACTTTTTGGGGATCTAAATGGACTACTCCTAAACCTCTTCCTTATTACTTTGTATACGATATGGCTGCAGAATATAAGATTTATAAAGTTGGTTTTGACAATCCGACCGGCGCAGATGCTTGGCGCGGAAATGCTAAAGCCGGTTATATCGAATGCAGCATGGATAATGAAAACTGGAATCGTTTGACCGATTGGAATCTTTCAGCACAAGAAATCCGCTCTATAGCAGTCAATGTAAACACTACAACTGCCCGATATTTGCGTTTTGTTATCACAGAAGCTTTTGATTCACACCTATTCGAAAACGGTGGTTCTCAAATGAATATTGCAGAATTCTATGCTTGGGGTGAATAGAAATTGAATAAATAGAGAATTCAAAAAAAGGCTGTATCCTAATAAAGCATTACTGAAGTGAACTATAGATTACAGGATATCTTATTACCCCCAAAATCCATGTAATCTGTATAAAAGACACAAAGTTTTATTTTGATACAGTCTTCTTGGCCAAGTTTATAACCGATGCATATCTTTGCATATCTAAACGACAAAAAACAATGAAAAGAAATACACAAATCTTCAGATTTTTGCTTTGTCTTTCGTTCTTATTTAGTTTTCTCACGATTAAAGCGAATGACAAGGGATACAAACAAGGAAATATCAATGACTTAGCCCTAATTTATCAGGGAGGGAAACACCGTATCGACTGGACTCCCGAGCAGTTTACTCCTTATGTTGTACATGAATTTGCAGATGGCCATAAAGAATGGCTATTCGACGGATATCTGTTTTTGGAATTTACAGATGGAGAAGGATTAAGTTTTGCCACCCGATATTCAGACCTGAATGCAACCAAAGCCGACTGGATTTGGTTACTCGACCGTCTTTTTGAAAAAGGAAAATCTCTTTCAGCTTTGGACCAATGTATCGACACTCATATTCATGAGATTGGAAAACCAGGTTTTACTCATAAAATTGTTCTAAGCATTCCCGAACTTATGCCCGGACAGAAAAACTGGGGAGAATTAGATGGTGAAACAATGGATTTCAGCATCAAGGAACATCAAATCAAGGCTACATGCTGGTATGTAGACCAATTAGCAGAACGGTTTAAAAAAGCAAAATTCAAACACTTGAAACTGGAAGGTTATTATTGGTTGGCAGAAGACAATGACCTGACTAAAGATCTTTCAGTCTTCGTTGCCAATCATATTCGCCCTACAGGAAAATCATTTTGCTGGATTCCTTATTGGCAAGCAAAGGGCTATGACCAATGGAAAGAATTGGGATTCGACATCGCTTATCAGCAGCCCAATCATTTCTTCAATCATAATATTCCCGACAAACGTTTAGATGAAGCTTGTATTTCTGCAGCTAAACTGAATATGGGTATGGAGCTTGAATTCGATGAAAATGCACTTTATAATGCCAAAAACTCTTCTTACAACCGTCTGGTAGCTTATGTAGACTACTTCGAACGTCATCAGGTATTCCGCCGTTCTGGTATTGCGTACTATAGTGGAAATCACGGATTCCTGGATATGTATCAGTCAGAACATCCTAAAGATCAAGAAATCATGGATCGCTTATGTCGCCTCATCATTGACCGCCGTTCCCATCTACAAAAAGAGCCGGCACGTAAGCATACAAAGGTTGTAGCTCATAGAGGATTTTGGAGCACACCAGGATCTGCAGAAAACTCAATCGCATCTTTAATTAAGGCAGATTCAATAGGTTGTTATGGTGTTGAGTTTGATGTATGGTTGACAGCAGATAATAAACTAATTCTGAATCATGACGGATGGCATGAAGGGCTTTCTGTAGAAAAGAGTACCGCTGACGTACTGCACGCACTGAAATTAAGCAATGGAGAAAATATGCCTATGCTCGAAGAGTATCTGGATAAAGCAAAGAAAACTAAAGTTAAACTGGTATTAGAGATGAAACCACTCAGCACGCCAGAGCGTGAAACCCGAGCTGTAGAACAGATCCTTCAGATGGTAAAAGAGAAAAAACTTGAAAAACGTATGATGTATATCAGTTTCTCCCGTCATGTAGTCGAAGAGTTTGTCCGTCTTGCTCCTAAAGGTACTCCTATCTTATACTTAGGTAACAATATATCGCCTAAAGAATTACACAAAATGGGAGTTTCAGGTGGCGATTACAACTACTGGGTATTCCAAAAAAATACAACCTGGCTGCAGGATTTGAAAGATCTGAAAATGATTTCAAACGCATGGACAGTCAATCGTCCGGATGAGATGCAGTGGTGTATAGTTCAGGAAGTAGATTATATTACTACCGACTATCCGTGTATGTTTATGGGACTCTAAACGTTCCAGACATACTTGTTATTATCAGTAATTAAATGTTTGGTTATGAAATTTATTTGGATTATCTGGTTCTGTTTACAAAGCATTTTTATGTGGGCTTGCTCTGCCAATAGTGCAAACAGAGCAGTTCCTGCAGGACCAAACGAAGAGGAAACAGCAGATACATTGAAGTTAAGCCGACAGATGCGGGTATTAATAAAAGGAGAGAACCTTTATATTGGAGCTCGCCTCGATACTTCTTATGACATCCTCTATTGGTTTAAGAAATGTATGTTCAACAACCTCTACACATTTTACCAAGTAGGAATATATCCTAACAGTGATTTTATGCCACTCTCGGATCCTTCCATAAAACCGTCGCATATACTGAATTTAGCATTTAGCGACAACATTGGTCCTTTTTCCATTTCCGGATATGGATGGTGTGGAGGGAATCATCCATATGTAGACAACATCACTCCAACAGGATACAACATAACCTATCAGATAATACTTGATGGCAACCCCTGTACGGATGAAAGCTCATTTTTGGCTAACAAGGTAGAACTTCTTGTAGAAAACTGTATCCTCAATCCTGCTGTTGTACAGCAAATAGATGGGAAAAACATTCTAGAAAGTCCACTCACGGTAGAAACAGTCCGTTATCAGATAAAAGGAAATAGCATTGGAGTAAAGCTCATGCATGAGTTCAAAAATGAAAAACCTGTCACAGTGCAGACCTACTACGGTATGCAGTCTATGTATATGGATGAGGTCTATACAATGACAATAGGAGGTGCTTACAGCAATTGGACACAGCAGAACGGGGTAAGTACGTTCAATAAGGGCGCCTATCCTGACATGTGCTGCTTTCTGGAAAAAAATCATGTGGCTTCTCAGGCTTCCTACTTATTCAATACAGGATTGGGGATGCATAATGATATTTCCGATGAAGATATCATATTCATTGGCAACTCAAATGGAAAAAGCTATCATAAACTGATTTCAAATCAAGAGTTTGTCAAAGGAGATAAAATTGAATGGGAAGGTGTATACGTATGGTTCAGAACACCTGTTTTCGAAAACGAGCAGTTCTTATGCTTCGAAGGAAATATAGAAGGAAACAGAGCATTGTTCATCCAAACTAAAAAAGGAGTCGATACAGTTTTGCCATTACCTGAATATACAAATGGAAGGTTCCGGATATTAGAATCACGCGGAGATATTAAAATTGAAGGAAATACATTTTACGAAGGCAAGCTTAAGGTAAAAAGCAACGGTTCTACCGGGTGTGTATTACTTCTTCAATAAAATAAAACCAGAACAATGCTATTTTACAACTCTAAACAGTATTCCAATGAAACAAAAAATATTATGGACAATCTTTATGTGGTGGGCCTGGCATTCGGTATATGGCCAAGTGAAATATTACGATGCGGCAGCCTTTCCACTTTACGGAAAATGCAAACTGGAAGGTTCCGCATTGTATAACCGTTTCCCAGACTCTTTGCAATCGATTTCACGGCCAGAGCTTTGGACATTAAGCACGAACTCTACAGGAATGGCAATACGTTTTCGCAGTAACTCCTCTACAATATCCGCCCGTTGGGTATTGAAATACAACAATCACATGAACCACATGACCGATACGGGGGTAAAAGGACTCGATTTGTATGGCTTGGAAAACGGTGAATGGGTGTATATGAACGTAGGACGCCCTTTAGGCAAGAGCAATGAAGCTACAATTATAAGCAGTATGCAGCCTGTATGGCGTGAGTACATGTTATATCTCCCATTGTACGATGGGGTGGATTCATTATTCATCGGTATCGACAAAGAAGCAGAAATCACTCAACCTCAGACAGAGCTCCCCCGACGTTCTAAGCCGCTTGTCATGTATGGAACCAGTATTCTGCAAGGGGGATGTGCTACTCGCCCCGGTATGGCACATACCAACATATTGGGTCGTATGCTGGGAGTAGAAGTTATCAATTTAGGATTCAGCGGAAATGCATTTCTTGATTTGGAAGTAGCCGACCTGATGGCAAAAGTAGATGCTTCTGTTTTTGTAATAGACTGTCTGCCTAACTCTTCCGTAGAAATGATGGAAGAACGTTTATATGAATTTTACCGTCGCATACGTAATGCCTGGCCGGATACTCCAATCCTATTTATTGAAGATCCTGTTTTTACTACGGCTGCATTCGATTTACGTATAAGAAAAGAAGTCACTGCCAAAAACAAGACTCTACATCAGATTTTCGATAAAATAAAAAAGCAGGACCGTCATGTTGAATGCATCGGGCTGTCCAATTTCTTAGCTCAGCATAAAGATGCTACTGTCGATGGTATTCATTTTACAGATGTCGGGTTTATTGAATATGCCCAACTCCTATACCGCCATCTAAAAAAACATGTAAAGTAACTCCTTGAGTTTTATCTGACACAATTTATAGTATCGAATAAATTAAAAGCAGGATTTAGTATACTCTATAGTAACTAAACCCTGCTTTCTAACTTTCTTAAAAACATTCATGGAAATCGGAATCGGATATATTTTTCTTTTATATCCTCTCCTACAATTCTCCTGAACATTTAGCTATACAGAAAAGTTTCTGTATAGCCTATGTCCAGAATCGATCAGTATTAATATAAAAGCAAAGTAATTTCTCTTTAGAACTGTCCGCCTCCGAGCGCCCGGTAAAGTTGCGCATGAAGCTGACAATAACCAACTGTAAGATCAATACGCTCAAGCTCGCACTCCAAATAGCGTTCATCAGCCGACAACACATCCAAATATCCTACAAAACCAGTTTTGAACAGTTCATTAGCATATTCTATCGAACGATGATGAATGCGGCTTTCCTCTATCTTCAATTGCTTGCGCTTTTCCATTTGCACGGAAGCACTCAGCAGATTGGTTATTTCCTGATAAGATTTCAGCACCGTATGATGATATTCCAACAAGGCAATACGCTGATTGGCTTTCGACTTATTCCATAATGCACGTATTTCATGACGTTTGAAAACAGGAGCTGTAATACCTGCTGCCAGATTATACACCAAAGAAGCCGGAGACACGAACCATTTTTCCAAGTCGAATGCGCTGAATCCTCCGCTTCCTCCCAAATTCAAAGAAGGGAAAAATGCTTTACGGGCTGCTCTTACATCCGATTTCGAAGCAAGCAACTCCAGTTCAGCAGCCTTTACATCCGGACGGTGCAGCAACAGTCTTACCGGAATTCCTTTAGCAGACGGGTATTGATAACCAGTCAACTTATCGAATGAAGTACGCTTGATACTGAAAGGAAGTTTGCCCATAAGCAATGCCAGAGAACGTTCTACTTCTTCTACTTTCTGACGGGTATCAAGCAACATTTCTTCCAGTTTCATTCTACGCGAAAGGAACTGATTTACCGAAAGACGAGACACTTCCCCTTCCTTCATCAATTCATTAGTCAACTTATACGAGTCGCGATTCTTCTGTATTTCTTCTTCCAAAATCAGACATTTCTTATCAAGCCCCACCAAATAATAATATTGTGAAGCCACTTCAGATACGAGTATTGTCTGTGCCAGCTGTTTGGCTTCTATCGACTTCATCCAACGCATGGCTGCAGCACGCTTCTTGTCGGTCAGTTTTCCCCATACATCGATTTCCCATTGGAAGCCCAAGCCCAAGCTGAAGTTGTGATAAGGATCCGGAATATGCTTATCTTTTGCCAAATCAGGAGTATTAGTCGTCGCATTTCCTACCCCGTCCATCGTATATTCACCAAAACGCTCTACTCCTCCCTGTACTCCCAAAGACAATTCAGGCAATAAAGCCCCTCTGCGAATACGCAATTGCTCACGAGCTACAGATACATGCTCTAAAGTCTGTAAAAACGTATAGTTTCGCGCCAAAGCAGTGTCTATGTATGCCACCAATAATGTATCAGGGAAAAACTCCTTCCACGATACAGCGTCCAAAGACAGAGTATCTGCATGTTCTCCGGCAATAACTTCCGGAAGGTCTACCTGCTCTTCCAATGTAAGGGAAGGCGCCTTACACCCTCCCCACATCAAAGCTACAACGGCAAATAAAATATATTTATACATCCTGTATTTCTTCATCTTCGTAACGTTTTTTATCGCCTCCCATACGGACAGACAATGTTTCAAATAAAATATATAATCCGGGAACCAGGAAGATTCCGACAAAAGTTCCGACAAACATACCTCCCGCTGCTGCTGTACCAATAGAACGGTTACCCAAAGCACCGGCACCGGTAGCTGCCAACAACGGAATCAATCCGCAAATAAATGCAAAAGAAGTCATCAGGATAGGACGTAAACGGCTTACCGCCCCTTTGATTGCAGCATCCAGTACACTCATTCCCGACTGACGGTACTGGTTGGCCATCTCGATAATCAGAATCGCATTCTTTCCCAACAGACCGATAAGCATAACCAGTGCAACCTGTGCATAAATATTATTTTCCAATCCTGCTACCTGCAAGAAGAAATAAGATCCGAAGATACCCGCCGGCAATGACAAAATAACAGGGAAAGGCAACAGAAGACTTTCGTACTGGGCTGCAAGCAACAAATACACAAACAGCAAACAGATACCGAAAATCAGTACAGTCTGGCCACCAGAATCTTTTTCTTCACGAGTTACTCCCGACCATTCTACATCATAACCGCGCGGAAGAACTTCCTTACTGATTTCTTCTACAGCTTTAATAACCTCACCCGAGCTCACGCCCCCTTCTCCTTCACCAGTAATCAAAGCAGAGGTAAACATATTGTAACGGGTAATCTGGCTTGGACCAAACACACGGTCCATTGTCATAAAGTTAGAATAAGGAACTACATTTCCATCGTTATTCTTTGCATACAGACGATACAAGTCTTCCGGGTTCATACGATACTCCGGAGATGCCTGAATCATTACTTTATACATTTGTCCGAAACGGATAAAGTTCGAAGAGTAAAAACTTCCGATATAAGCCTGAAGAGTTTCCATCGCTTTATCCAAATCCACTCCCAGTTTGGCAGCTTTAGCCAAGTCTACTTTCAGCAAATACTGAGGGAAGTTAGGATTAAATCCAGATGTAACCCCCTGCAAGCGTGGATCTGCGTTCAATTTTTCTACTAAAGTATTGGCTACTTCAGCAAAAGCATGAAAATCGCCAGCTGTCTTATCCTGCAAACGAAGTTCAAATCCACTGGCATTACCAAATCCTGGAACAGAAGGCGGAAGGAAGAACTGAATATCTGCATCCTTAATATGCGATGTACGCTCTTTGTAAATCTGCATCAGTTCGTCTACCGTATTTTCACGTTCACTCCATGGTTTCAAGTTAATCATACCCATACCATAGCTGGCTCCTTCTGTTTCTGTCATCAAACTATATCCAGCCAATGTAGAGATACTTTCAATTTCATCGAAAGGAAGCAAAGCAGCCTGAATCTGATTCAATACTTTTTCACTACGTTCTACGGTAGCTCCCGGAGGTGCATCAACGTTTACATAAATCATACCCTGATCTTCATTAGGGATAAATCCGGAAGGCAACACCAAATTGATACCATACGTTGCCAGCAGGAAGAAAAGCAACGTAGCATAAGTAAAGACTTTACGCCCCAGATATTTATGAAGTCCTAACTGATAACGGCGTTCAAAACGGTCGTAACGGCGATTAAAACCAATAAAGAATTTACGTAACCAAGTAGCTTTCTTGCGTCCATGACCTGCCGGCTTGAGCAACAGAGCACACAGAGCAGGCGACAAGGTAAGCGCATTGACACCCGAAATAACAATAGCCACAGCCAGGGTAAGCGAGAACTGACGATAGAAGATACCTACTGTTCCCTCCATGAAACCTACCGGTACAAACACTGCCGACATAACCAGTGTAATGGCAATAATCGCTCCACCGATTTCCTTGATAGCTGCAACCGATGCCTGATAAGGAGAAAGTTTCTCTTCGTGCATCTTCACGTGTACAGCTTCTACCACCACTATGGCATTATCGACCACAATACCGATAGCCAACACCAGTGCAAACAAGGTCAGCATATTAATAGAGAAGCCCAACATCTGCATGAAGAAGAATGTTCCGATAAGCGATACCGGCACAGCAATGGCAGGAATCAATGTAGAACGTAAATCCTGCAAGAAGATATATACTACCACAAATACCAGCAAAAAGGCCTCAATAAGTGTCTTCATCACCGACCAGATGGAAGCATCGAGGAAACGGGATACGTCGTAAGCAATATTATAGTCCATACCCGGCGCAAAACTGCTCTCTTTAATCTCCTCCATCCGAAGCTTGATGTTCTCGATAACCTCACGTGCATTCGACCCCGGACGCTGCTTAATCATAATAGAAGCAGAAGGACGTCCGTCTGTCATCGACACCATGTTATAGTCTTCCGAATCGAATTCAATGGTAGCCACATCCTTCAGGCGCAACAAAGACCCGTCGGGCAATGCCTTCAGCACAATCTCTCCGTACTCTTCCGGAGTGCTGAATTTTCCTGTATACTGCAATACATACTGCAACTGCTGGGGAAGTTTATCCGAACTGATACCCGTCTTTCCCGGAGCAGCTTCTATATTCTGGCGGCGGATAGCCTCTGTTACATCCTGAGGAACCATATTGTATGCAGCCATACGGCTAGGGTTCAGCCACACACGCATCGCATAGTCACGGCTACCCATGATTTCTACCAATCCTACCCCATCAATTCGCTTCAACTCACGAAGCACATTGATATCGGCAAAGTTGTACACAAACTTTTCCGTATGCGTAGTATCTGTACTATACACATTCAGATACATCAACATACTGTTTACTTCTTTTTCCGTTACCACACCGGCACGAATTACTTCTTCGGGAAGCTCATCGAGTACAGTGGTCACACGGTTTTGCACGTTTACAGCTGCCACATCCGGGTCTGTTCCAACTTTAAAGTATATAGTAGTCAGAGACATACCATCGTTGGTACAAACTGTAGTCATATAAGTCATTCCCGGTACCCCGTTGATGGCACGCTCCAGAGGGGTAGCCACAGTCTTGGCCATTACGTCTGCACTGGCTCCGGTATAGCGGGTAGTAACCGTTACCGAAGGAGGCACAATATCCGGGAATTGGGTAATAGGCAGTGAAACCAAGGCCAATGCCCCCAGACAAACAATAATGACCGATATAACCGCCGAAAGAATAGGACGGCGTATAAATAGTTTAAACATAAGCCATTATCTTTGTAAAGAGTTCAACTTCAATTCTTGTCTCACATCTTCAAACGGTATAGTATCTGCCTTTATCTGCATACCGTCTTTCACCATCTGCACCCCTTCGTATACAATTGCTGTATTGGGTTTCAGGTCTTGTGTGACATAAAAGTTATGATAACGTTCTATCGGATTGAAACTGCGTACCTGTACTTTTCCTTCCTCATCCAAGAGATAAACATAAGTAAAGTCCTGAATTTCGAAAGTCGATTTCTGAGGTACCATGCACACGTCTTTCATGTGTGTCATCAGTCGAACCTTTCCTGTTACTCCATGTTTCAACAATCCGTCCGGATTTGGGAAACGTACACGAAAGGCAATAGATCCTGTTCCTCTTTCAAAATCTCCTTCTACAGTTTCCAGCTTACCTTTATAATGATATATAGAACCATCGGGCAAAACCAGTTCTACATTGTCCAACTGCTGCAGATTTTCGCCATTCAACTGAGCACGCTTCAAACGGAGGTATTCACTTTCATTAACCTTATAATAAGCAAAAATTTCAGAAATATCACTCACTGTAGTCAACAAACTCTCCGGATTTACCAAACTACCTACCTTATAAGGAATACGGTCTATATATCCTGTAAATGGAGCAGTAATTGTAGTATACGAATATTCCATCTGTGCCCGCTGCATTTCAGCACGTGCCTGTTCTACCTTCATACGGGCTACTTCACGTTCACGTTTTACCTGATCCAGGCGGATAGGAGAAATAATTTGCTTGTCTACCAGCCTTTGTATACGCTCTTTTTCGTAATTCGCCATTTCCAGCTCAGCCTGCATTTGCTTGTAGTTTGCTTCTGCAGCTTTCAATACTTCCTGATAATTTTCAGAATTCAAGCGGAACATAGGCTGTCCTTTTTTTACCAGCTGACCTTCGTCTACCAATACCTGCTGAACAAAACCTTCTACTTTAGCCTTAATTTCCACAAACTGAATAGCCTGAATATCGGCTACATAAGAACGAGGCAAATCAATTGATGTAGGCTGAAGCACCGTTACAGGAATCACTTCTTTACCTTTTACCTGCTTATTGCCTGAAGACTGACATGAAGACAACAATCCCATCGCACATGAAAGGAGAGCAATCTTCTGAATACAATTTTTCATAAGATTACAATAATAGAATTGATTACTATGTGTTATTTAAATTAAGATACAGTCTTTTACTGTACAAAGACGCCAATATACATAAACGACATGAAGCGAAAAGTGATTTCCGTTCCTCCAATTGGCTATATTTCCCTACTCAAAGGGAGATATATAACAAAAAGAATTTGCTAAATAAGAAGTGTACAAAATGTAAGATGAGGGCGCACTTTCTGTAAAGACGCCAAAGAAAAAGAAACCTTAACCGAATTCCGGATTCTTACAATGGGGATAAAACTGAAAAGCAACAATATAGGAAGATATACAAAATCCATGTTCCAACAGTTCAAACGGGTAGAAGTATTGGAATAAGACAGATCTCCCCAAGCCGGTATTCCGGTCTCAGCTTCCTGAGACAAATTTTCTTCCGCAAAAGAAAGCACCAGTTCTGTAGTTTCTCCATGATAAGCATTGATTGCCTCATACATATATGCATCCAAATGTATGAGCATCAGCATGATCATACACAGCACACGCAAGATTCTATTTTTTCTTATTGTATGAAACAACATAATATGGATTTTATGGAATGCAAAGATATACGAGCACGCTTAAATATAAAAATTATAAAAAATGTTTTCCTAAAAATTAACAACTTAATACAACTCTACACAGCTTCACTCATTCTCTCAATATAAAGCGGGAGAAATAAAGACCTACTTTCATTCCATCTTAATTTCTCCCGTTTTTTTTAAATCCAGGCAACTGGCATTATTCCTTTCTTTTCTTCTTATCCATCTGTCCGAAGACTTCTTTCTGCTCTTCAGTCAGCAATGCCTTAACAGCCTCATCCAGCTCCTGTTTTTTTACTTTACGCTGTTCGCGTGAGATTTTCTGATTAAAAAACTCCTCGTACAGCGTTTTTATTTTCTGCTCCTGTTCATCGGACAAATTCAGTTTCTCATCCAGATTCTTCATAATCTGTTCTACACGCTGCGCAGGATCCATCTGCTGTCTGTTGCGTCGTTGTGCATCGGTTGTACCGATAGTCGCAAAAACAATACAAGCCAATAATACAATCTTTTTCATTTCTGTCTGTTTTTAGTTATACAATAGATTCTTATCTGATGGTATACGTAAAGCTCAGCATCAAATAAGGTTTCAATACATTATAATTGATATAGTCATAATAATTGCTTCCTATCTGGTGTAAAAAAGCCTGGTTCTGATTAAGCAGGTCGCATGCTTCCAGTCTGATTTCCGCCTGGTTATGCTTCAGGAATTTCTTACCGATTGATGCATTCCACAGGAAATAGTCCGAATCACTCTCGTCCAGCCCTGCATAATTAATATAGTTGAACGTGGTTTGAAAAGTAAATCCCTTCCAAAAGGTCCAACCGAGTTTTGCCGCAGCAAGATGGTTGATATAATCACCGTTGGATGTTCCCGAAACCGAATTGAATATCTTGTTTATCGTAGCCGAATAAGACACGGTAAAATCCAGATTATGGCTGATATTACTTCCTATTATTATTTTCGGTATGACATTCAGTTCCCGGGTTGCACTTTTCATCCCGTCGAATATGGTCGGTACATTAGCATAATTGGCTGCTATGCTTAAGTTCAGATTGCTCTTGATAATATCCAGCGGGAAACCATAGGTAAGCATCGACTGGAAGCTGTAATAACCATCCAAGTTGACCGGTTTCGTATACTGTGCTCCTTTTTCCATTTCCACTCCAGAAGGCAAGACCATATCTTCTTTAGCTACAAAAGAACTGTCGGCTACATAGTTTTGCTGGAAAGTAGCCCCCGCCATTGCAATGAAGGTATGACCGGAGGAAGTGGTCCTTATGTAACGTAAGTTCAGTGAATGATTAATCTGCTGGTCCAGCTCCGGATTACCCGAAGTCAGAAACAACGGATTGGTATTATCTACCACCTCCTGCAAGTCGGTTACCGACGGAGAAGCCGAACGACTTCTATACCTTAAGATAAAGGAATTACTCCGATCCAAAATGTAGCGTACAGTGGCAGAAGGCAAAACAGAGAAATACTTTTTATTCAAATCTTCATACACCGGATAGAACTGATTTCCCATCAGAGATGAATACTGAAAATCGGCTCCCAGCATCACATTCAACTGCTTCTGGTGGAAACGCAAACCGACTCCTCCCGAATGAGTCAGATAATCGGATTCATATACATTGGAAAGATCCTCATCAAGTTGTTCATACAAATCACCTACCGCTGCCCGTTCGTATACCTTACGGTCTGCATCTACATTCGAGTAAGAAACTCTATAATTGGTCTGCAACTGCCAGGCGTCGGCCAGTTTTTCGGTAAACATCAAACTTCCATTCCACATATATTGTTTGTCTGCGGTTGCCTTATATTGTCCGTAACTCTCCTCAACGGTCTGTTCTCCATATTGACGGTTCACATAATCAGAATAAACATCTCCCACTTTATCAGACATCGTTCCATTGAAAGTGACAGAAAGAGTACGTCCGGGTACAGGAAAACGATGACGGTAAATCATGCTTCCTCCTACGCTATACGCATCAATATCACTGTAACTGTTGTTCTCTACTTCACTTTCTACTGCTCCATCTGTAAGATTGCTTCCCAACCACATTCCTGTCATGTCATTGTTCTGAAAACTGATGACCGGTCTTATCTGGAGAGAATTATTCTTGTCTATCTGATAATCCAGTTTCATATTGAAGCGATGATTCCAGTTTTCCATCCGTGAACTGTTTGTTTCATGATAGCTCATACCAGGCAATACTGAATCGAAGAAGTAACGGTCGGTTATTTTTTCGGAATTATTAACCGACTGGTTGAAAAAGTAACTTCCTGTCACTTTAACTTTTTCTCCCCACTGATCTACATAGTTCAGACCAAGTCCGTTGCTGGCTGTAATACCACCCAAATTTCCTACCATAAAATTATTTGCAGAATTCCCCGGTCCTCCTCCGGCTTTTCTGCGTCCTCCCCTGCCTTTTCCGGCAGACGAAGCCATCACTCCAGCCAAATCTTCCTGAGAAAAGTTCTGCTGGTTTACGTTGTTACTCATACCTAATACAGACACACGTCTGTCGCCATCAAAGAAATTAACGTTTCCTCCCACACGATAACGGTCTTCTGTACCATAGCCTCCGTACACTTCTCCGAAAGTTCCTTCTTTGAAGCCCGATTTCGTTACTATATTGATGGTCTTTATCTCCTCTCCGTCGTCAAAACCTGTAAACTCAGCCTGTTCACTCTTTTTGTCGAAGACTTCAATACTTGCAATAATATCAGCCGGCAAATTCTTGAGTGCCAGATTAATATCTCCATCAAAAAATTCCTTGCCGTCTACCAGTACTTTTTTCACATCTTCTCCCTGTGCCTGTACCGTTCCTCCTTCTACCACTACCCCGGGCATTTTGGCCAGCAACTCTTCGGCTGTACTACCCTGCAACACTTTAAAAGCCTCCGCATTGTAAACCAGACTGTCGCCTTTCTGCTCTGCCCGTGTAGCCCGTCCGTTCACAGATACCTGCCCCAGCAGCTGTATATCTTCTTCCATGCTTATATTCACCACCGCACCTGCAGAAGAAATACTGACTTTGTTTTTATAAGATTTATAGCCTACATACGAAATCTGCAAAACATACTCTCCCGGCAGCAGTTTCTTAAACTGATACCATCCTGCCAAATCGGTGGTAGTATAAACAGTTTTCCCTCCTTCAGGAGTCAAACCTACCGTAGCAGAGAGTAAAGGCTCTCCGCTTTTCTTATCCGTCACTGTACCCGACAGATGCTGTGCCCAAACGATTGCCGGCAAAATGATGCAGACAATCACCCCAATCATTCTTTTCATCATACTATTTATTGTTCCAAAAATCCGGATATTTTATACTGAACTCCCTGTGGAGTAGGAATCTCCTTATAAAGAGTACTTTCAAACAAAAACAAATCCTCCCCTTCTATACATACATGCTGTACGTTATACTGCGGAAGCTCCGGAACAATCATCCCGATTTCCGGTTTTACCACTTCGTACTCAGAAGAACTAACCTGCTGGTAAAAAATACCATTGGCATAGATAAAAGGCATACTATGGTATTTTATCACGACAGTACGAGGAGGCAATACACGAACCCGTGTACCTATCACTACTTTTTTAACTACTTTATGACGGTGTCTGGGCGAAACAGTAGTCACAACCGTTACTTTTTTCCGTGGATGAGAGGGTACGGAAAAAGCAGAAACACAACTGCTCATCATTCCTGCTACTGATAGTAATAAAATCAATCTTTTCATATTCTATCCTATTGTTTCACCACAAAAATAAGCGACAGAGAAATGCAAAATCCAAGGGAACCTGAAAGTAGGGGTAAACAGCACGAATGTAATGGTAAACAGCATAAGGCTTATTTCCATAACACAGCAGAAAAGCGTATTTTTGTAAAAACAAGATATCTATGTGGCAAACAAAGAAACTTCCCTTTTTTATAGACCTTATTTTTTGCCTGGTACTGCTACCGGCTCTGATTGCTTTGCTGCCTATCGAGCGATGGCTGGAAAACAATTCTGTTTTTGTATATCTTCTGGTTGGATGGTTATACATAGTGTATATCCTGAACCGATATGTGGTTATGCCTTTTGTATTGGTGGGACAGAAACGGTTCTGGATTGCAGTAACTCTTATTTTACTTACTATAGCGGGAACCTACCTCATCACCCGCTACCAGATGGAGATACCCGTACATAGAATGCGGCGTACAAGACCAACTGCATACATTCCTAAAATCCGGTTGCAACAGCAGGCAGTATGGTTTCTCTATATTGTGGTTATGGCTTTCAGTATTGCCGTGGGACTGCTTACCGAACTGTATCACCAGATTACTAAAAGACAGGTAGTGGAATTTGAAAAGAAAAAAGCCGAACTGGCTTTGTATAAGGCACAGATTAACCCTCATTTTCTGTTCAACAGTCTCAATACACTGTATGCAATGGTGGTAACCCGCTCACCACAGGCCGAAGATGCCTTTACGCAGTTTATCGGGCTCATGAAATACATGTATACCCACAATACACAGGAAAAAATTCCACTCTGCACTGAAATAGAATACATCCATCAGTACATCGAACTGCAGAAATACCGGATACCGGAGAACTTCAAAATCCACTATTCGTACCAACACGATGAAACGGAACAATTGGACATTGCACCGATGATTCTGATTACCTTTATAGAGAATGTATTCAAACATGGAATTTCCTCGCACAAAGCCGGAGAAGCTTATATCACAATTCAGGCAGAAAACGGAGAATTACTTTTGTCTACAACCAATCCGCTGTTAAACCATACGCGCAACAACCTGTCTAAGGGAATAGGGATAGAGAACTGCAAAAAAAGACTGGAACTTCTCTATCCGCACAAATACAGTTTGTTTACAGAAGAAAAAGACGGGTTATTTACGCTAACTCTCAGTATCAGTTTAAAGACATGAAGATAAAGTGTGTGGCAATAGACGATGAGCCAATGGCACTGGAAATCATTACCAGCTTTTGCCAACGGTATGGAGATATGGAGGTGAAGACTTTTACCAATCCGCTGACCGGTATGGAGCAAGTAAAAAAAATAAAGCCTCATCTGCTCTTCCTCGATGTGGAAATGGGCGATCTGAATGGGATAGAACTGGCACACGAATTGCCGGCGGGCACCTTTCTGATTCTGACTACAGCATATGCCCAGTATGCACTCAACGGTTTCGAACTGAATGCCATCGATTTTCTTCACAAACCCTTTTCATACACGCGTTTCGAAAAGGCCGTCGACAAGGTAATAGAACGGTATTCGCTGCAAAGCCTTTCCAATAATCCGGTCTTTACAGACGAAAGTATCACACTAAAGGTTGAGTATAAAAATACACATATCAAACTGAAGGATATACTGTATATCGAATCGATGGACAACTATGTACGTATTTATCTGCAGGACCAGCCGCCACTGATGTCGCAAATCAGCATGAAAAGCACACAGGAACTGCTTCCTCCGGAGAAATTCATACGTATACACAAATCATTTATCGTACCGGTACACCGGATAGCCAGTTTTACGCAAAAAGAAGTGCTTTTGTACAATGGTACCCGAATTCCGGTAGGAAGAAGTTACAGCAAAGAGCTGAAAACGATAGAGCAGATGCCCCAGACGGAATAAGAAGGCTCTCCTTCCCTACTCGAGCTTTTATTTGCACTGCTTGATTTTCTCCATCAGTTCGATGCGGGGAATACCCAGTTCGATGGCTTTCTCATACGCAGCCAATGCTTCTTTCTTCTTTTCCTGCCCCAATTTCACATCACCTATCATCAGAAAGACTTCAGCATCCTGACTGTCCAGACGGGCAGCTTCCTCCAAATCGAGCAAAGCGGCATCCGGATGTTGCTGCTCTGTTTCCAGATTGGCGCGCATTTTAAGCAGAGATACATCTGTAGGATATTCCTCTACCAACAGGTTCAGTGCATCACGGGCTGCCGTATACTTTCCTTCTTTCTGGTCGAGCATAGCGAGACCGATACGAGCCGTTTTATTCTTCAGGTTTTTAGCAAGAATGACATTATAGTCTATACGGGCTTCTTTGTATTCGCGACGCTGCATATAAATATATGCACGGAACAGGCGGGCTTCTTCATCTTCGGGCAATAAATCGATTACATTACAATAGTCTACATAAGCTTTGTCTATCAGATTTTTGTCCAGATAAAGGGCTGCACGGTTTAGCAGAATAGCTGTAGCATAAGGTGTAATGTTCAGAGCCAGAGTGTACGATTCGATGGCCTCATCGGTCTTTCCCAGCCGTTTCTGCACAGTTCCCAAATTGGAGAAAAGCAATGCGTTGCGGGCACTGGACGGGTCCATTTTCAAAGCCTCGCGAAACAGGGCTTCTGCCTCGGGAAGACTATCTTTCAAGGCACAGTTCATGGCGCGGTCTACCACTTCTTTATACGATTTCTGCGCAAAAAGTGAAGTCAGGGAACATATACATAAGCAAAACAATACAATTCTTTTCATTTTCCGGAATTTTTCTTTCTGTTAATTGTGCACCAAAGGTAAGGGAATATTTGTAGAAGTCTTTCTGTGTTAAATACTTTTTGTAAGTTTAAAGTTAAGTTTATGAGTCAGCCTGTTTGTAAGTTGGCGTGAAGTTCGTAAGTTTGTGACTGTTTCTTGCTTCATATACGGCAGAAACATCGGAAAAAAGTAAAACCCAAACCTATACAACCGTATGAAAATAGAAAAAGCCATCTTTGCCTGCGGGTGCTTCTGGGGCGCACAATATCAGTTCGAGCATGCCAAAGGAGTCGTCCGCTCTACTGTAGGATATATCGGAGGTCATAAAGACGAACCGACTTATCAGGAAGTAAAAGCACATCTTACCGGACATGCCGAAGCTACTCTGGTGGAGTTTGATGCGGAACAGACCTCTTTCAGCGAACTGTGCAAACTGTTCTTCGAAATACACGACCCGGCACAAACCGACGGACAGGGTCCCGACATCGGCGACCAGTACCGGAGTGAAATATTCTACCTCGACGAAAAGCAGAAGAAAGAAGCAGAAGAGGTGATCCAAATTTTGCGCGACAAAGGGTATGAAGTGAATACCCGTCTGACTCCTGCCACCACATTCTGGGAGGGAGAAGAATATCACCAGCATTACTACGACAAGACAGGCGGAGAACCTTATTGCCACATCCGGATAAAGAAATTCTGATTCGGGGAAAACGGTTTTTCCTGTCCGACAAAGACAAGTATTGATTTCAGACATTTGCTAAAACCGACGACGTTGTATTTACAATCGACGACGCCGGATATAAAATCAGCGCCGCTGTTTATACAAACAACGGCGCTGACTGATTAATAATATATGTTATGTATGTGTATGTGTATATAATCAGGCTTTACGGATATAATTTACAATCCATTCACCCACTTCTTTTGTACCATATTTGGCACCGCCTTCCACCTGAATTTCAGGAGTGCGTACGCAAGCATCCAGCGAAGCATCTACAGCCTTACGAATCAGTGCACCTTCTTCCTTGCAGTCGAAATATTCGAACAACATTGCTACCGACAGAATCTGAGCCAGCGGATTGGCAATGTTCAATCCCTTAGCCTGAGGCCATGAACCGTGAATCGGTTCGAATACCGGTGTACTTTCGCCTGTAGAAGCCGAAGGAAGCAAGCCCATAGAACCACTGATGCAAGAACCTTCATCGGTCAGGATGTCGCCGAAAGTATTTTCAGTTACCATGACATCGAAGAAAGTAGGTTCCTGAATCATACGCATGGCAGCATTGTCTACAAACATATAGTCGGTAGTCACTTCCGGATACTGCGGTGCCATTTCCTGGGCAATCTGACGCCACAGACGGGAAGATGCCAGTACGTTGGCCTTATCGACTACGGTGAGGTGTTTGCGGCGTTTCATGGCATATTCGAATCCGACTTTCAGAATGCGTTCAATCTCCGGACGGGTATACATGTTGGTATCGTAAGCCTTTTCGTTATCCTGATATTTTTCACCGAAATACATACCTCCTGTCAATTCACGGATGCAAAGGAAATCGGCTCCTTCTACCAGTTCGGCACGCAGCGGCGATTTATGCAACAAACACTTGAAGGTCTGTACCGGACGGATGTTTGCAAACAAGCCCAACTTTTTACGCATGGCCAGCAATCCTTGTTCCGGACGTACTTTTGCAGTAGGATCGTTGTCGAACTTCGGATCACCTACTGCCGAAAACAACACGGCATCGGCACGCTTACATACTTCGTAAGTAGCTTCCGGAAACGGATCGCCTACTTTATCTATGGCATCGGCACCACACAATGCATATTCATAACTTACTTTATGTCCAAATTTCTCACATACAGCTGTCATGACATCCACACCCTGCACGGAGATTTCCGGTCCGATGCCATCGCCAGCCAATACGGCTATTTTAAATTCCATATATTTAAAGTTTTAAAGTTTGCAAGTTTTTTAGTCAAGTATCAGGTTACGGGCAGACAAGGTTCTCGATATCTTATCTTTTGTTCCCTTGTCAGCTGAAACCTTGTCAACTCTCTTCTATTATATTCAACATTTTAATGGTAGCTTTGATAGCTGCCTCTGTCTGGTCGGCATCCAGTCCGCGTGTACGGAACTCACGCCCTTCGTAACTCCAGGTGATGACCGTATGTACGAATGCATCGGTACGTCCTCCGGGAGGAATAGAAACTGCATAGTTCACCAGCATGGGGAAGGTACGCTTCAATACGCCTTTATAGATTTTACGCAATGCACGCACAAAGGCATCGTATTGTCCGTCGCCAGAAGAACTTTCCTGATACGTCTTTCCATCTATTTCGATGTTCAAGGTAGCCATCGGTTTCAGTCCCTGCGCCAACGTGACAAAGTAGCTCAACAGGCGCACCTTGTTGTTGGATCCATCGTGCTTCAGCACATCGGAAATGATATACGGCAAATCTTCCTGAGTAACCAGTTCCTTGCGGTCGCCCAACTGGATAATGCGTTCCGTCACCTTACGCATGGCTTCTTCGTCCAGTTCCAGTCCCAGACGTTCCAGATTCTTACGGATATTGGCTTTTCCGGAAGTTTTTCCCAACGCATATTCACGTACACGTCCGAAGCGCTCCGGAAGCAGGTCGTTGCAATACAGATTGTTCTTGTTGTCTCCATCGGCATGTACCCCGGCCACCTGCGTAAACACGCTGTCTCCCACAATCGGTTTATTGGCTGGAATGGTCACTCCCGAGTATGACTCTACCACCCGGCTTACATCATTCAGACGGCTTTCGTCGATGTGTGTAATTGCCTGAAAATGGTCTTTCAGGATGGCCTGTACACTGGCAAGAGGAGCATTTCCGGCACGCTCTCCCAGCCCGTTGATGGTAGTATGAAGACCTTTCACTCCACTCAGCACAGCGGCCAGTACATTGCTCACAGCCAAATCATAGTCGTTGTGTGCGTGGAAATCGAAATGCAAATCCGGATAGCGTTTCTTCATCTTACGCATGAACTCGATGACCTGTAGCGGATTCAGTATACCCAGTGTATCGGGCAACATGAAACGCTTGATACCAATGTCCTGCAATCCGTCTATCAACCCGAATACATAATCCGGCGAGTCTTTTATCCCGTTGCTCCAGTCTTCCAGATACACATTGACCGACATATCACACTGCTGTGCATAACGTACCACTTCACGTATGTCGGCTACATGTTCGGCCAGTGTTTTCTTCAACTGATAAGTACAATGTTTTTCCGAGCCTTTTGTCAGCAGATTGATGACACGGCATCCTGCCTTATGAATCCAGTCGACAGATACTTTTCCGTCGACAAACCCAAGCACTTCTACACGGGACAGCATATTACGAGCAGAGGCCCAGTCACAAATCATCTTCACCGCATTGAACTCTCCTTCCGACACACGGGCCGAAGCCACTTCTACACGGTCGACTTTCAAATCCTCCAGCAACAAGCGGGCTATCATTAATTTTTCACGGGCTACAAACGATACGCCACTGGTCTGTTCTCCATCGCGCAGCGTTGTATCCATGATTTCTATTATCGGTCTTTCCATACAGACATCTACTCGTTTTTATTTGTTTTTTATAGCTTCTGGCGATTCGCCTCGAAAGCTTCTATCTTCTCTTTATTTTCTACAAGGAAATCAATATCGTCCAGTCCGTTCATCAGACAATGCTTTTTGTAAGCATTGATTTCGAAGACTTCCGATTTACCGGTAGCCTTGTTGGTAATGGTCTGTGCCGGAAGGTTGACTTCCACTTCTGTTTTCGGATTGGCATAAATGGAGTCGAACAGTTCTTTCAGGAAAGCTTCGCTCACCACAACAGGAAGTACAAAGTTGTTCAACTCATTGTTTTTGTGAATGTCGGCAAAAAAGCTGGAAACTACGACTCTGAATCCGTATCCGGCAATTGCCCATGCAGCATGTTCACGGCTTGAACCGGAACCGAAGTTCTTTCCGGCAACCAGAATTTGTCCGCTATAAGTAGGGTCGTTCAGCACGAAGTCTTTGTTGAGTGTACCATCCGGATGATAACGCCAGTCGCGGAACAGGTTGTCACCAAAGAATTTCTCTTCTCTTGTGGTTGCTTTCAGGAAACGTGCAGGAATAATCTGGTCTGTATCTACATTCTCTAAAGGAAGAGGGATACAAGTGCTTGTAAGTATATCGAATTTCTGTTTCATAGTGGTTCTGTATTACATTAATGTTCGCGGATCGGTAATTACTCCAGTTACAGCTGCGGCAGCGGCAGTCAGCGGACTTGCCAGCAAGGTGCGTGCTCCAGGACCCTGACGACCTTCAAAGTTACGGTTGCTGGTAGATACGGAATATTTTCCTGCCGGAATCTTATCGTCGTTCATAGCCAGACAAGCCGAACATCCCGGCTGACGGATGGCAAAGCCTGCTTCTTCCAGCACTTTGTCCAATCCTTCCTGACGAATCTGTTCATCGACCATCCAAGAACCTGGTACGAGCCATGCTACCACATTTTCTGCTTTCTTACGTCCTTTTACAATAGAAGCAAAGGCCCGGAAGTCTTCAATACGTCCGTTGGTACATGCACCAAGGAATACATAATCGATGGGCTTGCCTATCAGCGATTCTCCGGCAGAGAAACCCATGTAGTTCATCGACTTTTCGAATGAACCTTTTTCTACGTCGCTCATGCCTTCGGTGGTAGGAATGGAATCGGTAATTGCCATACCCATTCCCGGATTGGTTCCATAGGTAATCATCGGCTGGATATCGGCTGCATCATAGCGTACTTCTTTATCGAATACGGCATCGTCGTCACTCTTCAAGGTTCTCCAGTAAGCTACAGCCTTTTCCCATTCTTCTCCTTTTGGAGCATATTCACGGCCTTTGATGTATTCGAAGGTTACTTCATCGGGGGCAATCATACCACCGCGTGCTCCCATCTCGATACTCAGGTTGCAGAGTGTCAGACGGCCTTCCATTGTAAGGCTGCGGATTGCTTCTCCGGCGTATTCTACAAAATAACCGGTTGCACCGCTGGTTGTCATCTTCGACATCATATACAATGCTACGTCCTTGGCGGTAACTCCTTTACCCAACTGTCCGTCGATGGTAATACGCATTGTCTTCGGACGAGCCTGCAAGATGCACTGTGAAGCCATGACCATTTCTACTTCGCTGGTACCGATACCAAATGCAACGGCTCCCATTGCTCCGTGGGTAGATGTATGCGAATCGCCGCATACGATGGTCATTCCCGGAAGAGTCAATCCGCGTTCCGGTCCTACCACATGGATAATACCGTTTTTCTTGTTCATCATACCGAAATGAGTCAGCCCAAAGTCGGCCGCATTTTTTGCCAGAGCATCAACCTGTGCCTTGGATACCGGATCTTCAATAGGTTTATCCTGATCGTGGGTAGGAGTGTTATGGTCGGGCATACAATAGATACGCTCCGGACGGAAACATTTCAATCCACGGGCACGCATACCGGCAAAGGCTTGCGGACTGGTCACTTCGTGACAATAAAGACGGTCTATATATAATTGTGTGGGACCTTCTTCTACTTTCTGCACCACATGTGCATCCCATATTTTGTCGAATAATGTATTAGCCATATTCTTTACTTCGTTTAGTTATTTCTTAAATTTGTTGATACAGTCAATATAAGCTTCTACCGACGCTGCGATAATATCTGTGTTTGCTCCAAAACCATAATACATCTGTCCGTCGTATTCTACCTGCATGTGTACTTTACCTACATCATCACTTCCCTTGCTGATGGCCTGGATAGTAAACTCTTTCAATGTCATCTGACGGTTGATAATCTTTTTCACGGCTTTGATAGCGGCATCTACCGGACCGTTTCCTGTGGCAGCTGCTTCAAAATGTTCACCGGAGATATTCAGTCCGAGACTGGCTACAGAACGCACTCCTACTCCACTTGTTACCTGCAGATACTCCAGTTTGATGTGATGGTTGAAGTTACGGTCTGCTCCGGCCAGTACCATGATATCATCATCGGTAATGTCTTTCTTCTTATCGGCCAGTTTCAGGAAGTCTTCGTATACCTTATCCAGTTTTTCCTGGCTCATTTCTACTCCCAATACATGCAAACGATGTTTCAAAGCAGCTCGTCCGCTACGGGCTGTCAGTACAATGGCATTATCGTCTATACCTACATCTTTCGGATCGATAATTTCGTATGTCTGTACGTTCTTTAAGACTCCATCCTGATGGATACCCGATGAATGGGCAAAGGCATTGCGACCTACGATGGCTTTGTTGGGCTGAACAGGCATGTTCATCAAACTGGATACCATGCGGCTGGTAGGATAGATTTTCTGTGTATTGATATTGGTGTCGATGTTGATGTTATGATGGCAACGGAGAATCATGGCTACTTCTTCAAGTGAGGTGTTTCCGGCACGTTCGCCAATACCGTTGATAGTTACTTCTACCTGACGTGCACCGTTCAGCACTCCACTGATGGTGTTTGCCGTAGCCATACCCAAATCGTTATGACAGTGGGTAGAGATAATAGCCTTATCAATACCGTCTACATGGTCCATCAGGTACTTGATTTTTGCTCCATATTCCTCAGGAAGGCAATAACCGGTTGTGTCGGGGATATTGACAACAGTAGCTCCTGCCTTGATGACAGCTTCTACTACACGAGCCAGATATTCGTTGTCTGTACGACCTGCATCTTCTGCATAGAACTCTACATCATCTACATAGCGGCGTGCGTATTTTACAGCAGCCACTGCACGTTCGATGATTTCTTCACGTGTAGAATTGAATTTATATTTGATATGGGAATCTGATGTACCGATACCTGTATGGATACGTTTGTGCTTGGCGTATTGCAAAGCCTCTGCTGCTACATCAATGTCTTTTTGTACGGCACGGGTCAAAGCACAAATGGTAGGCCATGTTACTGCTTTCGAAATTTCAATTACAGAGTTAAAATCTCCCGGACTTGAGACTGGAAAGCCTGCTTCAATGACGTCTACTCCCAATGCTTCAAGCTGCTTGGCTACCTGAATCTTTTCAACCGTATTCAACTGACATCCCGGCACCTGCTCACCATCGCGAAGTGTAGTATCAAAAATAAATAATCTGTCACTCATAGTAAGTTCTATTTTTATAGGGTTATTATCAACTAAAAAAGCCTTTCACACCAAGGAAGTGAGAAAGGCTTTCAATTATTCTTTATAGACATTTATACACGCGACTCACTTCCCATCGGGCAACCCAATAGAATAATAATCAAACCGCATAGCAAAATCTGTATAAACATCATCTTTTTATCTCCTTTTATTTTTAACAGGTGCAAAGGTAAAGAATATTTCGAACAAGCAAAACAATATGTAAGTTTTTTAATGCTATAAACAATAATTTTTAAAACTTAGACAGGGTTTAATATAAAAGTATTACTAAAGAGAAAACTATCAAAATTCTCCGAAAACAGGCAATAATACCTTTTCGAGAAAGATATTATTGCAAATTCAGCCTGTTATCTCCCCTTTAAATAAAACAAAAAGGTATATCGGCCCAATACCAACATACCTTTTTCTTAGTTAAAAAGCAAACTGTACTTTTTCTTATAAACGTAGTTCATAAAGGCACGCTTCTACTTCTGTACTGCTTCCCATATGTTTTCCCATGTCATCCGAAAGCTTGACGCACTCACGCCACTCCTGGTTGCTGTTCATTTTACAGCGAGAAAGTTTCATCACAATATTGGAGGGCTTGTAGCCTGTATCATTGGTCAAGTTGGTACCAATACCAAACGAACAGCGTATTTTTCCTTTGCAATATTCATACAAACTCAATGCTTTTTCAAAGTCAAGCGCATTACTGAATATAATGGTTTTCGTAGTGGAATCGATACCCAATTCTTTATAACGTGCAATCAACCGATCCACAAACTCATATTCGTTGCCAGAGTCACATCGTACTCCATCAAACAATTTAGCCTGCTTCCTGCTGAAGTTTGTAAGGAAAGAATCTGAAGTATATGTATCAGACAAAGCTGTACCCAAATCACCATCGTATACATTCACCCAGTTTTCCAATGCCATATAGTTGGCGTGTTTATATCCAAACTGTGCTCCATGAAACATAAACCATTCGTGCGGATGGGTTCCCATAGGCAACATGTCGTATTTCATTGCCAGATAACAGTTGGATGTACCTGTACAGTAATTTGCATGTTCTTTGAGATAGGCTACCACAATATCCTGTACGGCAAAAGAGAAGCGACGGCGTGTTCCAAACTCAGAGAAAGGAAGCTGATTTGTATTGGAAAGTTCTACCTTACCGGATAGCCGTTCTATAATCTCTTTCTTATCGGGAATCCGATTGAAGAACTGATTACGAATCTCGGAAACAATAGCAAGTAAAGGAACTTCATATAAAGTGACTTTATATAAAAAGTCGGTCACTTCCAGATGTAGATGATGCTGTTCATCTAAGTAAACCTCAATCTTGTTTGGATCGAAACGGAAAGAAGAAAGCCACTCCCAATATACCCGGGGAAGAAATCTACAATGTGCCGACATGTATTCGAGTTCCTCATCGGTCAAAGCGACCAAACTCAAATTATAGATTTCACTTTTTAAAGCTTCCAGAAAACCTTCTGTGTATTCAGTTTCATCTCGGTCTTTGAAAGAAAAGGTCCCTATTGCATAAGGAAATAACTTAATATAAGCATACGAAGTGGTAAACTTATATAAATCGGTATCTAAAATTGTTTTTATAACCATAAAAAACAAGTGTATTAATTACTATCCCGCTGTCACCTTTATATTGAGTTACAGCTATCGCTACGAAGTTAACTAAAAAATCAGAAAATGCCTATTCCGTTTCGAGAAAAGCATTTCCTTTATTCTGTATCTGATACAAATCCATACACATCTTCTTAAAACGTCCATGAACAATATATTTCCTGAAACAGTAAACAAAGCAAAAGAAAGATCATCTATTATATAGTTTCATATTTGTTTTCCGACCTGTATATCTAATACATATAAAGCACCACCTGAAACGGTAAAATTTACCTACCTCCACAGGAATAGTTGCAACAATACAAATCGGGTACCAGATATAAGAAATACTATAAGAGTATCGGAAATTTACACTTTTTCTATAAAGTAAATTTATTGGCAACGCATGTAACATCCGCAGCAGCCGGACAGGCCAGGGAAAGGTTATCCGGAAACGCCACATTCCACAGGAAGGGACAGACGGGAACAAGAAAGGTAACAAAAGAAAACACACAGAAGGAAGCCTGGGGAAGCTTTCGCAGCAGAAGGCAGCAAGGACGGCTGAAGCATTGCCGGATATATACACAAAAAAAATCCCCGACCCTAAAAGGACCGGGGAACCTAAAACGGCGACTACCTA